>Ga0209416_1000594_pt1 | contig 35975 bp, 36 predicted proteins | sample RifGroF1_FD_184001 | JGI IMG/M metagenome (GOLD analysis project Ga0209416, IMG submission 184001) | Groundwater microbial communities from Rifle, Colorado, USA - Groundwater F1 (SPAdes) (version 2) | ecosystem: Environmental > Aquatic > Deep subsurface > Groundwater | place: Rifle, Colorado...
AAACTAGAAGAAGTTATTTCTAATAGATGTGAATGGTTAGGAAAAAATCCCGAGATTCTGAAAGGTGCAGTGGGATTTAATTGGATACAAGAAATTGAAGATAGAAGAGATTAAGTTAATTTGGTATAAAATATGAATTGTCAAGCACAAAAACCGAATATCCCTCAAATAAGCCATATTTTGGGAATCGACTATGGGAAAGCCAAGGTCGGTTTGGCGTTGGCGGACTCGGAGACCAGAATTGCTTTCGTTTATACTACACTTCCAAATGACAAAAATTTTCTGGATAATCTAGTCAAAATAATTGAAAAAGAAAGCGTTGGTAAGATTATAATTGGAATTCCCACGCACGTCAATCATGGCGAAGTGCTTTATGAAGGTGAAAAATTGGGTGCAAGGATTGCCAAGGTTTTGCCGGAGATTTCAATCGAATATCAAAATGAAATGTTTTCCACGAAAATGGCGCAGGCAAATATGGTGGAAAAGGGGATGAAAAATGTGGGCAAATTTGATGATGGCGAATCAGCCAAAATAATTTTGCAAAGTTGGTTGGACAAGCCATATAGCATATAACATGAAACCTGCCTACCGGTAGGTAGGCATGAAACAAAAAAGGTGGTTTTCATGTTTTATGAATTTATGATATAATTTGAGTATAAAAATAATTATTAATCTCAAGAGAAATGGAACAAAAACCTTATCTTTCTGTTATCATTCCTGCCTATAAGGAAGGAGAAAGAATTGCTCGGAATTTAGAAGAATGCGAAAAATATTTTGCTGACAAAAACTATGAATATGAAGTGGTGGTTGTCATTGATGGATCTCCTGATAACACAGCTGAAATAGCCCAAGGATTTTCAACAAGACTAAAAAATCTTCGAGTGATTGATAATAAGGAGAACCATGGCAAGGGGTATGTTGTTCGTCAGGGTCTTTTAGAAGCGAAAGGAGAATATCGACTTTTCTTTGATGCGGATGGCTCAACTTCAATAACGCACCTCGATTCATTTTTACCTGAATTTGAAAAGGGTTATGACGTTGTGATGGGTTCGCGAGACATTACTGGTTCTCATATCCAAGTTCATCAAGCAAGATGGAAGGAACTTTTTGGTGATATGGGGAATTGGGCAATCAGAATAGTTCTTGGACTTTGGAGTTATCCCGATACTCAATGTGGATTCAAGATGTTGTCTGGCGAAGCGGCACAGGCCGTAGCCAGTCGAATGGTAGTTGATAGATTTGGTTTTGATTTTGAACTTGTTGTTTTGTCAAAAAAACTTGGTTTTAAGATAAAACAAATGCCAGTAAGTTGGATGAATGAAGAAGGTTCAACAGTGAGTCTTACTGGGCCAAATGGATATTTCCAAGTACTATGGGATTTGTGGAAAACTAGAATGCGATTATGGGGCGGGAAATATAAAATAGGAGAGTATAAGAGATAAAGAATAGCCCCGCACAAAATTCCAATATAAATTAGTAATATAAAAATTTTAGTGTGCGTGGTCGCCTAACGGCTTAGACTATAAAAACAAAAATATTTTAGAGCGAATTTATGCGGGGTTCTCATTTTTGTGACTAATCGCTTCGCTCATAGACAAAAATGGAAGAGGAAAAAACAAAAAAAAATAAAACTAGTGAACTTAGGCAGGATTTGGTGACGGGGGATTGGGTGGTGGTTTCCAAGATTCGCGCGCGCAGGCCAGATGAGTTTGCTAAAAAAGAACAAGATTTAACGCAGGATAATCCTAGTGAATGTTTGTTTTGCGATCCGGAAAAATCTGAGCAAGAAAAAGATGTTCTGATCTATAACACGACAGATGGTGATTGGAGTCTACGAGTTTTTCCCAATAAATTTCCAGCTTTTTCTCGACCGAGTGGCGGACAAATGAAACACAAGGAAGACGGGCCATACTTTTGGATGGATAGTGTGGGGTATCATGAAGTGATTGTGACTCGTGATCATTGGAATCATATTGGCAAAATGGAACCTCTTTTGGTGGCAGAAATTTTGGATGCCTATCAGTCGAGATATATTGATTTGATGAACAAGAAGTCCGTAAGTTATATCGATATTTTTCACAATCACGGGAAAATTGCCGGAGCTCATATTATTCATCCTCATTCACAACTAATGGCTATTCCGATAATTTCACCATATGTCAAAAGTGAATTGGATGGCGCAGAAGAATATCATAAGCAAAATAAGCATTGTGTTTATTGCGCGATGACTGAATGGGAAATGGAACATAAAAAAAGAATAATTTTTGAAAACGATGATTTTTTGTTGTTTTGTCCATTTGCCTCACGCGCTAATTTTGAAATGTGGATCATTCCAAAAAAACATAAACCCTATTTTGAAAGAATAACGCAGGAGGAAAAAATTTCCGCTGGGGTTGTGCTTCACGAAGCAATCAAAAGACTAAGTGAAAAACTCAACAATCCTGATTTTAATTTCTACATCCACACCTCTCCTTGTGACGGAAAGGATTACCCGCATTTTCACTGGCACATTGAGATTTTGCCAAAAACAAATATTTGGGCGGGATTTGAAATTTCAACCGGCGTGGAGATAATCACAATTAGTCCGGAGGATGCAGCGCAGTATTTAAAAAACTAATAAATCAGAATTACTCTTATGATAATTATAGATTTTATACTCAATATCGATGTTCATTTAGGAGAAATTATCGCCAGTTATGGCAGAATGACTTATGCCATTTTATTTCTAATTATTTTTGCAGAAACAGGCTTTGTTTTTACGCCGTTTCTTCCGGGAGATTCATTGCTTTTTGCTGCTGGAATGTTTTCTGCGACCGGTTCGTTTAATGTGATTTTTTTGGCGCTGCTTCTTTGGACAGCTGCTTTTTTGGGAGATAATATAAACTACTGGATAGGTTATTATTTTGGACAAAAAATAGTGAATAATAAATATGTCCCAGTCAATCAAAAGCACATAGATAGTACTCAAGAATTCTATAGTCGCCACGGTGGAAAAACTATTTTTCTAGCTCGTTTTATGCCAATTATAAGAACTTTTGCACCATTTGTAGCAGGGATTGGAAAAATGCATTATCGCAAATTTATTTCCTACAGTATTCTCGGTGGTTTTACTTGGGTAGGACTTTTTGTTTTTGCGGGATATTTTTTCGGAAATATTCCAATAATAAAAGATAATTTTTCCATAGTCATTATGGGAATAATTGCGATATCAGTTTTTCCAGGAATATTCAAACTAATCAAAAGTAAACTAAAAAAGTCAGCCCAAGGCTGATCCCTGCCTGCCGGCAGGCAGGCGCCTCGGGTGGAAATTTACTAACATTGAAATTATGTACAAACTAATTATCGGAAATCTAAAAATGAATTTAAGATCCTCTGTGGAGCAGGAACAATATTCGAGTTTATTCAAAAAAGAATTGACTGGCAAAAAGATAAATAATTGCGAACTCATTCTTTGTCCGCCAGCTATTCATTTGCCGGGATTCCAAAAAGCTAAGATAAAAAAAATAATTCTCGGAGCGCAAAATATGTTTTGGGAAGAGAAAGGTTCTTATACCGGAGAAATTTCTCCATCAATGCTCAAAAATTTTGGTTGCGCTTACGTGATACTTGGACACAGTGAAAGAAGAAGATATTTTTGTGAGCGAGATGAAGAGGTAAATTTGAAAGTTATTTCAGCTCTCAAAAATGGCTTGAAGCCAGTCCTTTGTGTGGGAGAGTCTAAGTCGGAAAAAGAAAACAATCAAACGCTAAGTATCATTACTCGGCAAGTAAAATCAGCTTTAGAAAAAGTCAGTCGGACAAAAGCAGAAAATTTAGTTATTGCTTATGAGCCAATTTGGTCAGTGGGGACGGATGAAATTCCTAAATCAAACGAGGTTATGGAAGCTAGAGTTTTGATTTTCAAGATTCTAACTGGAATTTTTGGATCTAAGTATGCACAGAAAGTGAAAATAATTTATGGTGGTTCAGTTTCGACTAGCACCGTCAAGCAAGTTTGTTTGGAACCAGGAATGGACGGAGTGCTGATTGGTAGAGAAAGTCTGACGCCACATGAGTTTGTTAAGATAGCAAGCTTGCTAAATTAGTTTGAAGATATAAATATAATTTAACTCTTACGAATTACGAATCAGTACGAATGTACGAAATACGAATAATTTAAAGAAATATAGGAAGTATTTTTTAGCTCACATTAGTACATTCGTAAAAGTTCGTAATTCGTAAGGAAAAACATATGATTACATCAGTCAAAGAAATTCTAACTAAAGCCAGAGAAGGGGGATATGCCGTGGGAGCATTTAATACGGTTAATTTAGAAACTACCCGAGCGATTGTGGATGCTGCCAAGGAATTGCGTTCACCGGTGATTATTCAGATCACAGAAAGGACTATGGAATATGCCGGGGGGCGGATGATTTATAATATCGTGAAAAACGATGTGGAATTTTATGCGCCGGAAATTCCCGTAGGAATTCATTTGGATCACGGCAAAAGTTTTGAAGCTACCGAGCGTTGCGCAGAAATTGGTTTTGGCTCAGTGATGTATGATGGATCAAGAGCAAAATTTGAAGATAATATAAGAAATACTAAAAAAGTAGTAGACTCTTGTCACGGAAAAGGCGTAGATGTTCAAGGAGAATTAGGTAGTGTTCTCTATATTGGAGAAACTGAAGGCGGAGAAATTAATTGGGATAATTTTATGACCGATCCACAAAGAGCGGCGGAATTTGTTGAGAAGACTGGAATTGACGCATTAGCAGTGGCGATTGGCAATTCGCATGGTTTTCTCAAAGAAAGACCAACCCCAGATTTTGAAAGATTGAAAAAAATAAATGAGCTTTGCAACATCCCCCTGATTTTGCATGGCGCGTCAGATTGGGAGAATGGAAAAGTTGTTGAAGCTATTAAAAACGGCATATCTTGTTTCAATGTTGATACTGCTATTCGCGTGGCGTTTGTTAGTAGTCTAATTAATTCCCTAAAGGGAGGAAGTACTAATTTTGATGTCAGAAAGATTTTAGAAGCAGCCAGAGAATCTTCAAAGGAAATCGTTAAACAAAAAATAAAATATTTTGGAAGTGAAGGCAAAGCTTGAGCCACTAATAAAAACTAATTTAGCACTAATTTAACGAATGATTAGGAAAACAATACAAAATATACTTTTAGAGTTTGAGCCTAAGGCTAAGAATATTTTACCGGCGCTAAAGAAAACTAGCGCCGTTTTTGGTTATGTGAGCGAAGAAAACGCCAAAATAATGGCGGAATATTTTGGCGTTTCCGAAAGCAAGATTTTTGAAACTGCCAGTTTTTATGATGAAATTAGAACTGAAAAACAGCCAGATATTTTAATTCAAATCTGCAATTCAGCTAACTGCACAATAAACAATTCTTTTGAAATCATTGGAGAGGTTGAAAATTTATTAAAAATAAAAGCAGGAAGCTCGGCTAGCTTGAAATTTAAGCTGGAGGAAATTAGTTGTCTTGGTCGTTGTGCTGATGGTCCGGTGATGATAGTTAACGGCAAAATTTATGAGCGAGTGACAAAGAGTTCATTGCATAGCATTTTAGAAGAATATTTGTAAAATTTTGTGAAAGATATAAAAATCATAACTGAACACTGGGGCAAAATAAATCCTTTGAAAATAGAGGAATATATTAATTTTGGTGGATATGGAGCTTTGGAAAAATTTGTTTTGAAAATGAATCCAGAAAAGGCGATTGAAGAGATTCAAAAGTCTGGTCTTTGTGGGCGCGGGGGAGCGGGATTTCCAACGGGGGATAAATTAGAAATGGTAGCAAAAAATACTAGTGAAACAAAATATTTCATATGCAATCTTGAAGAATCAGAACCAGGGACATACAAAGATAGATTGATAGTGGATAATAATCCGCATATTCTTTTGGAGGGGATAATAATTTCTGCACTTTCGATTGGAGCAAAAAAAGCTTTCATCTATATCAATGGAAATTATGAAAAGCAAAAAGAAATTTTGGAAAAAGCTTTGGCGCAGTCACGAGAAAAAAAATATTGGGGAGAAAATATTCTGGGCTCAGCTTTCAGATTGGAAATTGAAATATATTCTGGCGCTGGTGCATATATTTGCGGGGAAGAAACGGCGCTCATCAATTCTGTTGAGGGCAATCGTGGCGAGCCAAAACTTCGTCCGCCGTTCCCAACGGAAGTGGGACTTTTTGGAAGTCCGACAGTGGTGGATAATGCGGAAACAATAGCTAACATTCCATGGATAATTCTTAATGGCGGAAAGAAATATTCGGCCATTGGTTCAAAAAATTCTCCTGGGACAAAAATATTTTTGCTAAACGGCGCTGTGGAAAAACCAGGGACTTATGAAGCACCAACGGGAATAACTGTTAAAAAGTTAATTGATGAATATGCTGGTGGGATAAAAAAAGGCAAAGAATTTTGGTTTGCGCAAATTGGTGGAGCTTGTGGAAAATTACTTTTAGAAAAAGAGTTAAAAGTTAAGATGGAATTTGGCAAGGAATGCGAATGTCCACTTGGCTCCGGATCAATTTTAGTGGTGGATAAAAGTGTTAACATTCATGATCTGCTAATTTCTTGGACGGATTTTTTTCGCCGAGAATCTTGTGGAAAATGTGTGCCATGTCGAGAAGGAACTTTTAGGCTGTGGGAAATTGCCAAAAGATTTCGTGACGGAAAAATTTCCGATCGTGACAAAAAAGCGATTGAAGATATCCTATGGACGCTCGACAACACGACTTTTTGCCCCTTGGGAAAATTTGCGGGGACGGCGTTTCGGGATGCAATAGCAAAAAACATTTTAACATTTTAACATTATAACATATTGACATACTAACATTTTAGCATTTTAGCAAAGAAAGATAGTATTCTTTGTTAATATGTTAATATGCTAAAATGATTATATGAATATTAAAATAAACAATAAAATTTACGAAGCCAAAGAAAATGAAACGGTTTTGGATGTGTGTAAAAGAGAGGGAATTAGGATTCCGACACTTTGCGGTTTTGAAGGCTTGCCACGCGAAGGGGTTTGTCGTTTATGCTTAGTTGAAATGGGTGGAAGATTGATGACTTCTTGCACGGCTAAAGTTTCAGAAGGCTTGGAGGTGATAACAGAAAACGAAAAAATTGAAAAAGCACGACGGATAAACCTGGAGCTTCTTTGGGCGGATCACGCTGGGAAATGCGCGACTTGCAAAAAAAATCAGATGTGCGAATTACAAAATTTAGCGTTGGAATATAAAATTGAAAATTTTCATTTCATTCCAAGAAAGGGTGAGATAACAGGTGCGGAAGAATTGGATTTGATCAAAGATAATTGGTCGCGTGTAGTGGTGGAAAATGAAAATCCTTGTATATCCAGAAACAGCGAGCTTTGCATTGAATGTCGAAGATGCATCAATGTTTGTCCAGAGAAAAAATTTGGCTTTAACTATCGTGGTAATTCTGTGGTAGTTGGAACGCCATATGAAAAAGTTTTAGATTGCAGTTTTTGCGGAAAATGTGCAGAGGCTTGTCCAACGGGAGCGCTCACTGATCAAAATGATTATGTTAAAATCGTTGATGATTTGGATAATCTTGAAAAATTTTCAGTGGCGGTTTTGGATCTTGGGATAGAAGAAAAAATATTAAAGGTGATTGGAAAAATAAGCCCAGAGAAAGATTTGAATAAATTGCTAATTAATTTAGGTTTTGAGAAAATTGTAAAATTAGGAAAAGAAAATTTGAAAATTGAATTTGTAAAAAATATTAAAGATGAATATTCCAGAACCAAAAAAATAAATCAGCAAGACATTGTAATATTTTTCATTTCTTCAAGAATTTATGAAAAAGCAAAAAAAGATAAGAATTTAGATTATGTGTTGAGTGAAAGAGAAGTGGCGAGATTGGTGAGAGATAAGGAGAAGATAAAAGAGGGGAAGATTAAAATGTAAATTTATGTGTTTAGCAATTCCGGGAAAAATTATAAAAATCAATAGTCAACTGGCGATAGTTGAGTTTCGGGGCGTGCAAAAAGAAATAAATATCAGCATTGTGGATGTTAAGGTTGGCGACTATGTGATGGTGCATGCCGGTTTTGCGATTGAAAAGATGGAGAACGAAAATGTGAAAGAGATTAAAAAATATTTGAAATAAAGCGGAATAAAAAATACTACCGTATTCTAGTATACAGTAGTAAAGGTATTATGGAATATAAAAAATTAGTTCAAAATATTCAAAAAAAAGAAGAAAAAATTAATCGACCACTTCGATTTATGGAACTTTGCGGAACACACAGTGAGGTGATTGCAAAGTATGGGATAAAAAGTATTTTGCCGGAAAATATAAAACTCATCACTGGCCCTGGGTGTCCAGTTTGCGTCACCGATCAAAGTGAAATTGATATTGTCACGGGACTAGCGCTCACTGGAATTCCAATTGCTTGCTATGGAGATGCCACTAATATTCCTGGAAGTTTAGGTAGTTTGGAAAATGCTCGGCAAAAGGGGGCACAAGTGCACATTGTTTATGATGTGATTGAAGCGCTGAAACTTTCCAGAAAAATTTCTAATTTAGTTTTTTGGGGAATTGGTTTTGAAACGACAACCGTGATGACAGCTTGGGGGATTCAGGAAGGGCTTGCAGTTTTTTCCTCGCACAAACTTTTTCCACCAGCCATGGAAGCCTTAATGGCTAATAACAAAATTAGAGTTGATGGATTTATTAATCCAGGCCACGTGAGTGCAATTATCGGAGCAGAAGTTTATGAAAAATTCCAAATCCCACAAGTGATTGCTGGCTTTGGCGCAGAGGACGTTCTTCTGGCAATTGAAATGCTTTTGGATCAAATAATTTCTGGAGAAAAAAAAGTGGAAAATGAATATACAAGACTAGTGAAAAAGGAAGGTAATCAAAAAGCGCAAAAAATAATTTCAGAAATTTTTGAAATCAGAAATGCTTCTTGGCGGGGCTTGGGAGAAATTGAAAAATCAGGATTGAAAATTAGAAAAAAATATCAGCATCTTAACGCCGAATTTATCCATCGAGATTTGATCACAAAAATAAAAAAAGAAATTAAGCCAAAGAAAAATGCTTGTCGTTGCGGAGAAGTCTTGCAAGGGCTAATCGAATCGAAGCAATGTAAATTATTTGGAAAATCTTGCACACCGGACAATCCGCAAGGTGCTTGTATGGTTTCGCGAGAAGGGAGCTGTAATATTAATTTTCGTTTTACTGAATAATACTATGAAAAATAATAAAATCATCGAATTAGAGATGGGCGGGGGAGGAAAAAAATCGGAAGAACTTATTGGAAGTATAAGAAATATCTTAAGCGTGAAGGGGAAATGGAAAAATACTAAGGATGATGGAGCAGTTTTTAACTTAAATAGAGACGCAAAATCTTGCGTCTCTACAGGAAGTAATAATTTGGTTTTCACGACGGATGCTTTTATTGTTGATCCACTTTTCTTCCCTGGAGGCGACATTGGAAAAATTGCGATTTGTGGAACGTTAAATGATCTTTCGGTTATGGGCGCTAAGCCCATTGGAATTTCACTCAGTATTGTGATTGAGGAGGGTTTTTTGCAAAGTGATTTGGAGAAAATAATTCAGTCTATAAATAAAATTTCGAGAATTACAAATGTGCCGATTGTGACGGGGGATACTAAAGTGACAGAAAAAGGCAAGATCGACAAAATCGAAATTACCACTTCTGGAGTGGGATTAGCCAAAGAAATAATTTCCAATGATGGCGCAAAAATAGGGGATGACATAATTGTTTCTGGCGATCTAGGCGAACATGCCGTGGCGCTTTTAGCCAAGAGATTTAATTACCAAACAAAAATAAAAAGCGATTGCCAGCCACTCATATGTGAAATTCAAAGTGTGGCTAAATATCTGACTTCTTGCAAAGACCCAACCAGAGGAGGAATGGCGGCAGTACTAAACGAGATGGCGGAAAAATCCAAAACTAAATTTGTGTTGGAAGAAAAAGATTTACCGTACAAAAAAGAAACTGTGGCAATTTCAGAACTTCTAGGCATTGATGTTTTTTCTTTTCCGTCAGAAGGAAGATTTGTGGCGACAGTGGCAAAAAAGGACTCTCAAAAAGTGATTGGAATTTTGAAAAAATATAATAAATCTGCTAGAATTATAGGAGAAGTGCAAAGAGGGAAAGAAGTTTGGCTCAAAACCAAAATTGGTGCTGTCAAAAAAATTGAAGTGCCGAGGGGGAAATTGATCCCACGGATTTGCTAAGATAATTGTTCTTTAAAAATATAATAAAACCTATTTTGCCACAACATAAAAAGTGTCTTTGATAATCTCAAAGATTTTTTTTGTGCTGTGGCAAAATCAAAAATAAACAATATAATAACAGACTGAACTTGGGAGGAAGCTGAATCGCTATGAAAATTACGATGAGACAATCGCATACGCTTATGAGTACTTTTGGAACTAATGCGGATTGGGATTATTTGGAAGAACGATATAGTCTAAATAATATTTCTGAAAAAATAGAAAGAAACCTCGAAATCGTGGGTGATTTATTCACGAAATTTGTTTTTAATGAGGCGATAGAAAAAAAAGAACAAAAAAATAAAGAGAAAATTTTCTCGAATGAAAAAGTTATAAAATTATCAAATAAAATATTAAGATTAATCGCTGAGCATACAGGTTGGTCAGAAATTAATTTTAAAAGTAACCAAACGCAAGAAAGGATTATTCGTAATCCTGTTGGGGCTGGAAAAGCATTTACTAATTTCCTGGTCAGGATTATGACTGACGAGGAGTTGGGATTAGTTTAATTTCAAGAGTGGCAAACTCGCCACAAACGCCTACCGGATTGGGCAAATATAATCCGGAGCCTCTACGAAATCGTACGGGGCTTTTTATTTTCCCAAAAGATAACAGATAATTTGCCCAAAAGAAAGTCCGGCATCGCCACGGGGAATCTTTGTATTGGCATAAGCTCCTTTAGAAATAAGATAATCAGAAATTATTTTATTATTGGCGATACCACCTGCGATAAATATGTCATTCTGAGCCCCGCTACGAGCGGGATAAACTCCGCGTAGCGAAGTCGAAGAATCTGCGTTGTAGTTTGGTTGGTTATAATATTTAGTAGATCCTTCGACTTCGTCCGAGTACGGACTTCGCTCAGGACGACAAGATAATTTTATTATTTTATAAAATCCATTGGCGATGTAGAGCTGTGCTGTGGCGGCGATGCGATGCTTATCTAGGCTAGATGGATATTTTCCGCCAGAGGCGGATCCGCCTATGGCGGAAATTACGTAATTAAATAAGTGAGTAGTATCTAGAATATATTTATCTTCCGAAATTGTTATTTTTGGTTTTAAATCAGAATAAGGGAGAGTGGAATTTTTTTCCAAGAGATCAATCGGTTCATGTTTGTATTTGCGTTCATTCCCACAAAAGCCCAATAAAATAGAAACAGCGTCCAATACTCTTCCGGTGCTAGAAGTTTCTAGGCAGTTGAAATTTTGCCCAAGCTGATTGTAAATAAGTTCGAATTGGTTTTTAGTATAATATTTTTTGATGAAAGGATATATTTCTTTGTTACTTAACAGTTTACTTAACACTCCAATTAACATTCTGGCTGGCTCTCGTACAGCTAAATCCCCACTAATCATAACCTGATTTTCCAAATGCCCAATTCGTTTTACACTTTCTACTTTATTCTTTCTACTTTCTACTTTAAAAGCTTCTCCTCCCCAAATTTTTTCATCTACTCCAAAACCAGTGCCATCCATAGCGATGCAATAAAAAGCAGGAGGTAGTAAGTAGGAAGTATTATGCAAAATTTTGTCTCCAACAGCAGAAAATATGTGGGCGTGGTGATGTTGGACTTGAACAAATCTAGCGCTAGATTTTTTGGCGAGTTTCTCTCCCCAAAGAGTAGTTTTGTATAGTGGATGAAGATCGGTTAGAATAATTTGCGGTTTGATTTTATTATTTTTTAAATATTTCAAAACGGATGCTTGATATTTTATCCAATTTTTCTCTTCTAATAAATCACCAAAATCATCCGAGGAAAATATTCTTCCATCACGAAAAACCGAAAAATTTCCGGCTGATTCAGCGCCGAGAGCAAGGATGGCAATATTATTCTTAAAAGATGGATTAAGAGTTTTCATAGCTAAATTATAGCATTTTATGGGTATAATCGTAATAATTCAAAAATTGCTCAAAATATGCTATTATATAGGCATAAATAGCATAACTGTATAAGTATGAAAACAATAAATCCCAAGATTTTTAAGGCGTATGATATTCGGGGGCTATATCCAGAAGAAATAAATAGTGAAACTGCCTATAACATTGGTCGAGCTTTGGTGACGTTTACTAAGGCCAAAAAAATAGCCGTAGGGCGCGATATGCGAGTATCTTCACCGGAAATGGAAGAGGCGTTATTAAGAGGCATAACTGATCAAGGGGCGGACGTAGTGAAGATTGGATTGGCTTCGACGCCCATGACCTATTTTTCTTCTTGGAAATTGGAAGTAGATGTAGCAGTTATCATTACGGCTTCACACAATCCAGCCCAGTATAATGGAATGAAGTTTTGTTGGAAAGGTGCGGTGCCGATTGGAGAGGGAAGTGGAATGGAGGAGATAAAAGAACTAGCTGTTAAGGGTGAATTTATTGACGCCGAAAACAAGGGAAAGGTTTCAGAAAATTTTGAAATAGGGAATCAATATATTGATTATGTGGCGGGATTTTTTAACAAAGATTGGAAAAAGTCCGCCCAAGGCGGATCCGCCTTGGGCGGAAAAAAAATTGTAGTTGATTTTGGTAATGGTATGGGAGCAGTGGAAAAAGGAGTGTTTGAAAAATTTCCGGAAAATCTGGAAGTTGATTATTTATTCGAAGAATTAGATGGTAACTTTCCCAATCATGAAGCCAACCCTTTGAAAGTGGAAACATTGGAAGTTTTGCAAAAAACAGTTCTGGAAAAAAATGCAGATCTGGGAATTTCCTATGACGGCGATGCCGACCGCGTGGGGTTTGTCGACGAAAAAGGGGAGGCAGTGCCAATGGATTATCTGATTGCCCTTTTAGCCAAGGAGGTTCTCAAAAAAAATCCTGGCGGGCTAGTTCTTATGGATCTTCGTAGTTCTAATGCAGTCAAGGAAGTGATTGAAGAAGCGGGTGGAAAAGTGAATCGTTGCCGGGTGGGACATTCTTTGATCAAAAAACAAATGCGCGCAGAGGGCGCAATTTTTGCTGGTGAACTTTCCGGTCATTATTTTTTTGAATCTAATTCTAAGGCCGAGATGGCCACACTGGCAGTTTTGATGCTACTAAATTTAATGAATGAAACCGGCCAAAAAATGTCAGAATTAGTTCATGATCTCAAGCGATATTTTCATAGTGGAGAGATAAACTCAGAAGTGGAAAGCAAAGAAGCTGTGATGGAAAAATTGAGAGAAAAATACTCAAACGGAAAATTGGACACACTAGATGGAATTCGAATTGATTTTCCTGATTGGTGGTTCAGCGTTCGAGCCTCAAACACCGAACCAGTTCTGCGTCTTAATCTTGAAGCGAAGACGAAAGAGATGATGGAGGAGAAGAGGGAGGAAGTTTTGGGGATGATAAGAAAATAATTTTCACCTTTACTTTTTCTTTCCGCAAGAAAAAGTAACAAAAAGAACTCTCAGCCGAGCTCACGCGCCAATAAATTCTTCGTTCGCTAGCTAAATTTACTAAACTCCACCAAAAGGACACGAATGAGTAAATTCTTAACGCCAGCTCACTCGAATTTATAGTGGCACGTTTCGCAAGGCTGAATGGAATACAAGCAAAAAATCCCCCAAGGGGGATTTTTTTAGAGCAATTAGAAATTAGTTTAATTAGAATAATTTTTAATTTATAAACCCAATTTTTTCTTTCACTTCTTCCAATTTTTTCTTTGCAATCGGGCGGACTTTTTTGGCGCCGTCCTCGAGGATCTGCAGAACTTTTTCGTCAGTTAGATCGGCGATTTTTTGTTGGAGAGGTTGTAAGAAATTGATGACAACATCAGCGAGGTCGTTTTTGAAATCAGAATAACCTTTGCTGACATATTTTTTTTCAATTTCTTTGGGTGAAATTTCCGAAAGCAAAGAATAGATATTTATTAAGTTTTTCAAGGCTGGTTTTTCATCAGAATAAACTATTTCGGAGCCAGAATCCGTCACAGCTTTTTTGATTTTTCTTCGAACAGTTTCTTCGTCATCACTAAGGGCGATATAGTTATATTCAGACTTGGCGGATTTAGACATTTTTTTGCTTGGGTCGTCGAGTCCCATAATGTTTTCGCTGGTCTCGGTTGTGTAGGCTTTTGGAATAACAAAAGTTTCACCGAATTTTTTGTTGAATCTTTCGGCAAGTGTTCTTGTAAGTTCGACATGTTGTTTTTGATCTTTGCCAACCGGAACTAGTTCACTGTCGTACAAAATTATATCTGAAGCCATAAGGACCGGATAATCAAAAAGTCCGACGGCCGATGATTCCTTGCCAGTTTTTTGCGTTTTGTCTTTGAATTGAGTCATCTTTTCCAATTCGGGAATTTTTGCAATTGTGTTTAGAATCCAACAAAGCTCAGCGTGTTCGCTCACTTGCGATTGGATAAAAAGGGTGGATTTTTTTGGGTCGATGCCAGAAGCCAAATAAACCTTGGCGACTTCGATGGTTCTGCGACGAAGTTCGGCAGGATCTTGGGGGACTGTGATAGCGTGCATGTCCACCACGCAAAAGATTGAATCATACTCGTCTTGTAATTTGACCCAGTTTCTAATGGCGCCTAAATAGTTGCCCAAATGAAGATTGCCTGATGGCTGAATGCCGGAAAATATGCGTGGTTTATTCATAATCTAAACATAAAATATTATACTTCTAGTATATAAAAAAAGACACCTTGTGTCCAATTGGACACGGCGTGGATAATATTTGTAGTAAAAAACTTTTTTAAATTATCGCTCCAGCCTAAATATAACCTTGCCCGATAACGTCCCATTAGGTTTTATTATATGTGGATTATCAATCAAGCCATCATTATTTCGCATAACTGGTTCAATGCATATAAAATTATGCTCAGGCAATGACCAAATCAATATTTTTTGATATTCCACAGACGCATCTATAATTAATGTGCCTAATTCTGGTATCTCAATTTTCAAAATTTCTTCGGGTTTGTTTACTTTCGGATTATCAATGCTAGTAGTTCCGCCTTGTGACCAATTATCAAAATCTTGTTCGATTTTTTCTCCTCCAGAAAGATTAAATTTAATATATTCCTTTTTTTCATTCGGTACTTTAAAATATGGATGCAAGCCCATCGAAACTGGCATTTCTCTGTCTCTATCTGAATTTGTAACTTCTTGTGATAACACCACAGAACCATCTTGTTTTAATTCTCCTTTCATGTGCATTTCGAAGTCATAGGGAAAAACTTTTTTCGTATTATCATTTGATAATAATTTTTCACTAAATTTTTTTTCTCCTGTGTGTTCAGAAATCCAATTTGAATTTCTAGCAAAGCCATGTTGTTTTAATTCAGGGTAAGGATTATTTTCACTTCTAAGTGGTCCAGAATTAGGAAAAAGAATTGGAATGCCACCCCTTACATTTTTATTTACATCATTAAAAGTTTTTTCATCCACATATAAAATTTCCACGTCATTTAATTTCATTGATTTGATTATCCCACCTCTTTGTGGAGAAAAAGAAAGTTCATTTTTATTTGGTCCTTGTATGGTTTCTATCTTGATTGTTGCTTCTGATTTCTCTTTTTGCATTCCCCATTCTTTATCATTTCCCATAATATTTACGTAATTAATTACATATTTAGTATATAAAAAAAGACACAATATGTCCACTTCGCCTTACTTTTTCTTTCCGCAAGAAAAAGTAACAAAAAGAACTCTCAGCCGAGCTACGTACTCCAATAAATTCTGCGTTCACTGGCTAAATTTACTAGGCTTGACGAGTACGTCAAGCTAAGATGAGTAAATTCTTAACGCCAGCTCACTTGAATTTATATTGGAGTGCTCCGCGAGGCTGAATTTAAGAAAAAACAATTTTGCATTTTTATCCCATCCTTGCGAAATAGAAAGTTATAAATTGAAATTTTTTCGCGTTAAGAAATTTATTCTGTTTGAGGTCCGACGCATTTGGTCGGGCCGAGTTATAAATTTTAGCGAAAAAGTTGAAAATTTATCTTTCTATGAGCTCGGATGGCCTTTTTCTTTTTTGCCACTTTTCTTTTGGGAAAAGAAAAATGGCGAGGAGTATGAATTATAATACGTATTAAAAAAACGAGCCCTAAGGCTCGTTTTTTGCATTATACATTCTACTTTATACATCCTACTTTTCCTATACTTCAATAATCACCGGCAATACCATCGGACGGCGTTCGGTTTTTTGGAAGAGGTAGAGGCCGACTACTTCACGAATGGCATTTTCGATGAATTTCTTTTCGGGGGAAGTTTTTTTGGAAGTAGTGTCTTTGATAGCTTTTTTCACTTGATTTTTAGTTTCATTGACCAAATCAAAATTATCTTTGACATAAATGAAACCGCGAGAGGTGATTTGAATGTTGCCGACAACATTTTTAGTTTTACTGTCCAAAATTACAGTGATCACAAACATTCCGTCTTCACTCAAAACTTGGCGATCACGCAGGACTACTTGTCCGACATCACCGACACCAAGTCCGTCCACCATCACATAACTAGTATCAACTTTTTTCGGTAAAATTTTAGCTGTATTGTTCCTTTGCACTTCCAAAACATTACCATTATCGAGCACAAAAATATTTTCTTTGCGAAAGCCAATTTTGATGGCTAATTTTTCCGCTTCTTTGAGCATATAATGATTGGCATAAACTGGCACAAAGAAATCTGGTCGCACTTGGCGAAGCATTTCTTGAATGTCCACGGCGCTACAGTGTCCGCTAATATGCACATCCATAATGTCATCATGAATCACATTGTCGCATTTGCGGTATAGATTATCTTTGAGTCTTTGCACAGTTCTTTCATTGCCTGGGATAACCGAGGAGGAAAAAATAACGGTGTCATTTTTTTTGATTTTAATGAAGCGATGATTATCAGTGATGATTCGGGATAGCACAGCGTTGCCTTCGCCTTGCGCGCCGGTGCAAATGACAATAATTTTGTTTTCTGGATAATTGTGAATGTTGGCAATTGGTACCAAAGTTTCCTTATGCATTTTTATATAGCCCAATTCTTTGGCAATTTCTACATTCATTTTCATACTATAGCCATCCAAAGCCACTTTCTTGCCAATCTTTTCGGCGTATTCCAAAATGTGTCCAATGCGTTTGATTTGAGAAGAAAAAGTTCCAATGATAATTTTCCCGCTCGCTTCACTAATGAGTTTTTCCAAATTGAAATACATTTCTTCTTCTGTGGTGCGACTGGGATTAGTTACTATTGCTCCCAAACTTTCTAACATCAAAATTCTTGGGCTAGGAAGACGTGACAAATGCTGATATGTCACAAGACTTTTTCCCTCAGTGCTTTTTTCCATCGTCCAGTCCCCAGGATGAATCACAGTGCCATCGGGAGTTTTGATGATCACGCCCACGGCGTCCATAATCGAATGCTCCACATCGAAAAATTCAATTTCGAAACTACCTAAGCGAATTTTGTCTGTAATCGCTTTGACGCGAATAGTTTTGAGATTTTGGGCAGATCCTTTTTCAAAGTCTTCCAATTTCTTTTTGACCATAGCAAGCGTCATATCGCGTCCGATGATTGTTGGATACCCCAAATTGCGAAGCAGAATCGGAGCGGCGCCGATATGGTCAAGATGACCATGGCTCAAAATTACTCCGCGAATTCTTTTTTCTTTGCCTTTGAGATAGCTGATATTGGGAATGATATAATCAATTCCGGGCATATCTTCTTCAGGAAATTGTAGTCCCATATCCAAAATGACAATGTCCTGACCATATTCAAAGAGGGTCATATTGCGCCCAACTTCTTCTTGTCCTCCAAGAGGAATGATGCGCAAACCATTTTTCATTTCATGATGAATAGTTGGTGATTGATTATTTTTGTCAGCCACGCGAATTTTTCTGGGTGGTTGAATTGGTTTTCTGGGTTGTCTCGGATGAGACAAACCTCTTGGTCTTATGTCTAGCATAGTGGGTTGTTTTTTTAGTTACTTATTATTTAAAAGATATTATGAAACATCGCAAAGCAAGTTCCGAGGTACCTAGGGAAATTTATTTTTTATGAAAAAACAAAATTAGTTTTTCAAGCTTTTCCTGAGAATGTACCTCGCTGACTTGCTACGAGAAATTTGATTTTTGAATTAAAAAGATAAAGCAAAAAAAGATATATAAAAACAAAATAAGATAAAATGATACTTTTGAAAATTAGATGAAGAGGTCAAGAAACAAACAAAGAATATTCAAAGCAAGTTTATAATATCATACTATTATACTCTAAACTAGACTTTTGTCAAGCGAAAACAGCTTATGTGGCTTAGATTAGGCTTTTTTCAGTTTAGAGTCTGGCGTAATTTGTCTGGTTTGGTATAATAGGAAGGTGCAAAATAATTATTAAATATTTTTTATGAAATTTATAATTTTCGCCGGAGGGCAGGGGACAAAACTTTGGCCGATGAGCAGAGAAGACAAGCCTAAGCAGTTTCAGCCAATTATTGGCGACACCACTCTTTTTCGGCAGAATGTTGAATCACTTCTCAAGAAATATGGCGCGCAAGATATTTTTGTGGCGACTAAAAGAAGATATGTGAAATATGTGGTGGAAGATGCGCCGGAGATTCCCTTGGAAAATATCATTGTAGAACCTGATATTGCTATAAACACCGGTCCGGCCGTAGGGCTGGCCATCGTCAAAGTGGCGCATCGATACCCCAAAGAGCCATTCATGATTGTCCAGGCAGATTGTTTACGGAAACCTGATGTGAAATTTATTGAAATGACTAAGATAGCCGAAGATCTAGTGAAGAAAGAAAAAAAACTGGTGACAGGCGGACAAAAAGCGCTCTATCCGGATATGGGAATTGACTATCTGATGCTGGGAGAAATTCTTAAAAGTCAAAAAAAGGCGGATATTTTCAAAATTGAAAAGTTTGTGCCTCGTCTTGGCACTGTGGAAGAAACGAGAAAACTAATTGGTGATTTTAGAATTGCGACTCATTCCAATCATTATTGCTGGTATCCGGATTTGATGCTGGAAGCTTATAAGAAATATAAACCGGAGTGGTATAAGAGTCTTATGAAAATCAAAGCTGTTTTGGGAAAACAAAAAGAAGCGCAGGAGATAGAAAAAATTTATTCAAAAATGGAAGCGGGAACAACTGAGGATGTCACAAAACACATCTTCAATCAAAGCTACATTATCATCAATCCTTTTGAATGGACGGACATGGGAACTTGGGGAGTGATTGATGAATTTCTCTCCGAAGAAAAGAAAAATTATATCGACGGCAACGCGATAATAGTGGACACTAAAAATTCTTTTATCAAGGGCAACAAAAATAAACTGATTGCCACTATCGGTTTGGATAATATTCTAGTTGTCGACACTGACGATGCTCTCTTGATTTGTCCAAAAAACAGAGCACAAGATGTGAAAAAGATAGTTGATGAGCTTAAGAAAAATAAAGATAAGAAATATTTATAAGTCTTTTGATATCCTTATTTAGATAAGAGTATAATATATTCTTTTTACCCAAAAAGAGAAATCGAAAAACAATTTTTTTATTTATACTTTTTTGTGATAAAATAGAATCATAAAAATAAAAATAATCTATGCCAAATTTTAATGATTTAAATCTTGATAATTGGAAAGAATCAGAAATTTGGACTGATAGCCTTTGGATTATTAATGAACGAGATAAAACAGGAAAACATAGTAATTTTTATCACGGCAATTTTGTTCCGCAAATACCACGCCAATTAATTTCAAGATATACCAAGAAAAATGAAGTTGTTTTTGATCCGTTCGTCGGAAGCGGAACAACCGCTTACGAATCTGAAACTCTAGGCAGACATTTTATTGGCGTTGATATACAGAAAAATCTCGTTGAACAGTTAAAATTAAAAGTTGACAATGCAAAATATTTTTCTGAAATAATTTCTGGAGATAGTGCAAAAAACTCCACCTTTGATGAGATAAATAATATATTAAAAAAACAAAGAAAAGAAAAAGTTAATTTAGCAATTTTACATCCCCCATACGCAGATATTGTAAAGTTTAGCAATTTAAAAAATGATTTATCAAACGCAAAATCCTTGAAAGAGTTTTTAAATGGCTTTGCGTTAGTTTTGAAAAATACAATTTCAATTTTAGAAAATGGCAGATATTTAGCAATTGTTATTGGCGATAAATACACCGCTGGACAATGGATTCCGCTAGGATTTTATTGTATGAATGAAGCGCAAAAATTAGGACTCACGCTAAAAAGTGTTATAATTAAAAATATGGAAGGTAATCGAGCCAAACAAAATAAAGAAGGTATTTGGCGTTACAGAGCATTATCAAGCGATTATTACATTTTTAAACATGAATATATTTTAATATTTAAAAAATAAATTTCGATGCATTATCAAGCGATTATTACATTTTTAAACATTAATATATTTTAATATTTAAAAAATAAATTTCGATATGACAAAAAAAGAATTATTTTTGGAACTCGCAATGCCTAATCAACAGGGCATAAGTCGGTGGGTTTCAGTATCAGAATTCATTGGTAAATATAAAGAACTTCAACTTGGAAATGGTGGAAGTTGGTGTAGGGCTAGCTCCAACCTAGCAAAAGAGTATCAAATTGAGGCTGATAAAAGTATAACATCAGGAAATTCCATAGATAGGATTCGGTTAATAGGGTTAAATACTAAAAAACACTTCAACCAAAACATTAGAAAAGATATTAAGGATTTTTACAAAACACAAAATTGCGTAATGCTAGGCGTTAATGGTAATTCTGAGAATACAAAAATTGAAATCGATCATAAAGATGGAAGAAAAAATGATCACAGAATTTCAAACCCTCAAAATCAATTGTTATCAGATTTTCAACCACTTTCTAAGTGTGCTAATGATGTAAAAAGACAAATTTGCAAAAAATGTAGGGAAACTAATAAACGCTGGAGTGCAAAAAATATAAAAGGTAATCCATATGATTTTTATATAGGGGATGAAAATTATTCCGAAGAATTGGGATGCAGAGGGTGTTATCAATATGATCCTGTCGAGTATAGAAAAGTTATTGTAAAAAATATAAGTGAACTATCAGCAAAGGAAGCTGTAGATAGTGTTTTTAAAAAATTATATCCAGACGAATAATAAATTATAAATAATATGAATTATATTGGAAGCAAATTATCGTTATTGGAATTTTTAGAAGAATCAATAAATAAGGTGGTTGATAAGGACTGCAACACTTTTTGCGATTTATTTGCTGGCACTGGAATTGTTGGGCGATATTTCAAAAAGAAGGGCTATAAAATTGTCGCAAATGATATTCAATATTATAGTTATGTTTTAAATAGACACTATATTGGAAATCACAAAGAACTAAAATTTTCTAATTTAACAAAAGAAATTTCTGAATTAAAAAATATTGAATTATCAAGCAAAAAAGATTTTGTTTGTATCTATTTATCCAACATAAAGGGGGCAAAGGGATTTATCTATAATAATTATTGTGTTGGTGGAACTAAAAACAAAGATGAAGAAAGGCAATATTTTTCAGATGAAAATGGTATGCGGTGTGATGCAATTCGTCAAAAAATTGAAAAATGGAAAACAGAAAAACTAATTTCTGATAATGAGTATTACTTTTTAATTACAAGCCTGCTTGAATCAATTGATAAATATGCAAACACCGCTTCCGTTTATGGTGCTTTTCTTAAAAAATTAAAAAAAACTGCTCAAAATAGTTTAATTCTAAAACCTGCTCAGTTGATAATAAATGATCAAGATCATGAGGTTTTCAATGAAGACATTAACAATGTCTTGGGAAAAGTTAGTGGCGATATTTTATATTTAGACCCGCCATATAATCACCGACAATATGCAACAAATTATCACATGCTTGAAACCATTGCTAAGTATGATAGTCCAAAAATCCATGGAAAAACTGGTTTACGAGAATATCAAAGTCAAAAATCTTTGTATTGCTCAAGATCACAAGTTAAAAAAGCATTTACCGATTTAATTTTAAAAGCAAAGGCGAAATATATCTTTTTGAGTTATAACAATGAAGGATTAATGTCATTAGATGACATCAAAGAAGTGATGAGTTTGCGTGGAAAATACGGAAATTTTACAAAAGACTATAATCGCTTTAAAGCTGACAAAACGGAAAGTAGAGATTTTAAGGCAACAAGAACTGTGGAATATTTACATTATGTAGTTTGTGAAAAAAATTAAATTTACCTATATGAGTATAAAAAAAGAATGGCAAGACACTAAAGTTAATGTAGTGGAATTAAATTTGGATTTACAGAATCCAAGAGTACCTAAGCATGTCAAGAATCATAATAATATTGACCAAATAAGAAATTATCTTTTAGAAAAAGAGGATGTTTTGAGAATAGCGAGAAGTATTGCCAATAACGGCTATCACCGAAGTGCAGTTGCTATTGTTTGTAAGGAAAATGACAAATTGATTGTTTTGGATGGAAACAGGAGATTGGCAGCCTGCCAATTATTAATAGATCCCGAATTGGCTTCAAATGCTCGCGACAAAAAAGAGTTAGAAAATTTAAATAAAACTTTTAACAAGAAGAATCTTGAAAGTGTTAAAATAACAATTGCGCCTTCGCGCAAAGAGGCTGAAAAAGAGATTTGGGATATCCATGTCAACCAACTTTTGAAACCTTGGCAGGTTTTACAAAAATTGAGGATGTATCGAAACTTAATAGACTCTGGTGAATATAGCATCAACACGGCATCTTCTGAGTATGGTATTCCTTCATCAAAATTTGAACAGGAATTAGCAAAATTATATTTTTATGAACAAATTTTAGGGCAACTAAAAACAGATAAGGAAGAGGAAGAGCTATTAAGCTCGGGATTTAACAAGATTGATAGATTAATTTTGAGTAGTAACGGTAAAAAATTACTTAGCTATTCCATTGATAATAAAGGGAGCATTACTTTTCAGAATAAAAAGGCATCTGATGAAAAAATAAAAAAACTTATACCTTTCATCATTGATCCTGCAAAAGTTCCAGCCCAGTCCACTCAAGATTTTTTAGTAGAAAATGTATTTTCAAAAATTGACCAAAAAAGTTTTCCTCTAAAAAAAGAAATTTCAAAGAAAATTGATAACGGCAAAAATAAAATTAAAAAAGCGACAAAAGGCTCATTGGCAAAAACTGATTGGGTAACAATTGACGAATATCAATTATATAAGGGCGCAAGCAGAGTAAAGGATATTTTGAAAGAATTAAATAAAAACAAGCCAATAAAGGATGAGAATATCAATATTTTAGCCGTATCGCTTAGAGTTGTAATGGAGTTGGCTATTTATGACAAACTTAAAAATAAGGGTTTCATAACAAAAATCATAAATGAGCAGAAAAATATTTTCAAATCTAAAGGTAAGGAATTGGCTTCAAATTGGTCCCCTGGTTTAAAGGAAATGCTTAAATTTATGCTCGTTGAGGCTAATGCTATTGTTACGGATCCGCAGGACAGAAAAGCTATTGATAAAATTATGCTGGAAAGAAAAGATTTTATAGATAATTTGGATTTTTATATTCATAATGTATCGTATTCGCCAACAGAAACAAAAATTAGAGAAATTTGGAAAACTTTTTGTCGGCCTATTTTTGATATCATTTCTAAAATAAAATAAATTATGAGTTTTTTTTCACCATTAAGATATCCTGGCGGTAAAACTAGGCTTTATTATTTTCTTGAGAAGGCTATCGTAAAAAATTTTTCCGAAAACGAAAAAATAGTTCTCGTTGAGCCTTACGCTGGTGGTGCTGGGGCTTCGTTGAAGTTATTATTTTCTGGCAAGGTTGACAAGATTATCATCAACGATTTAGATAGGGCAATTTTTTCGTTTTGGAGAATAGCTGTTTCTGATACAGATTTTTTAATCAACAAAATAAAAAAAGTAAATATTGATATCGCCGAGTGGCGCAAGCAAAAAGAGATTTATACTAATCCCACATCAACAACCAGGGAGTTGGCATTTGCAACCTTATTTTTGAACAGAACAAATCGTTCGGGCATCATAGAGGGTGGGCCAATTGGCGGAATGAATCAAATGGGCCTTTGGGATATAAAAGCTCGCTTTACAAAAAACACTATAATCAAAAGATTAGAAAAAATAAAGGAGTTTAAAGATACAATAAAAGTTAGGAATATTGACGGTATTACCCTTTTAAAGCAATTAGGGAGAAACAAGAAAAAAAGTAATTACTTTATTTTTCTTGATCCGCCATATTACCAAAAAGGGAAATCTTTATACCTAAACCATTATATTGATAAGGATCATAAGAAGCTATTGAAGCTTCTTGAAAAATCATCTTTAAAATGGGTTATGACTTATGATGATGTTTCATATATTCAAAATCTTTATGATAAATTTAGAAAGAGTAGTTTCGTGATAAATCATAGCGCTTTTAAAGCAAGACAAGGTAAAGAAGTTTTGATTTTTTCCGATAATGTTGTTAAAGTAGCAATGAATTAGTTTACAAAATTCCCTAGTGTGTGTTTTAAAAAAGAAATAATAAGGAATTTTTGATTTTGGGCATTTACCAATTACCCCTCTGCTCAAAATCAAAAACAAAAAAACTTATTTATCACTTAGGATAAAAGCAAATTTAAGTAAATCCTGTAGTTATTCAATAACTTCCAATCCACCTAAATCTTCTTTGAGAATTTCTGTGTAGTTAGGATTTCTTTTAAGGGCTGGTTTGCCGTTATGTTCAATGACATAGTAGGCGAAACCACGCATTTGTTTGACGAGTTTATAGTCGGCGTGTCCGGGAAAACTAGCTGGGTCGCGTTCTTCAAAATCCACTGGGCTGTCGTCTGTTGTGACAAAATAAGTTGAGCCAGTATTGGCTAGAAGATGGCCATAGCCCGGCGCCATATATATCTTGTCTCCTGGTTTAGTAATAATTGCTTGGAATTCTTCTACTCTATCAGCTATCATTGCACCATTTTCGTCTACGGATAATTTTTGCAAAAGGGCAATGCCTTCACCAAAAAGAATGTTATAATTTTCATCCAAATTTCCGACGTGATAGTGACCATATGTTTTGATGTATTCTCCTGAAACGGTTCCTGGCTCCCAGACAGTAATATTTTTTTGTTCCACTCCACCACGAATCATATAATAGTGGATAGCTGGACCAACCCCATTTGGATCCATAAGGACATCCTTCATTTTTTCATGTTCACGTGAGGCATAATGTTTGGGCACGAAGCCAAAATCAATGTTCATATTTTTTTTTATTTTAAAAAATTACTTGCTAATTCTTTTTGTCTTAATGAACCACGAGTTAGCTTGGCTGAAGCGGTTGGAAGGGGAGATAAGTGTTTGGATATCTATCCCTTGGACGCGTCCATTTACTGGATAAACATAGCTTGGACTATATAGAAAGATAGCGGGAATTTCCTTGGCAATAATTTTTTGAAAATCAATATATTTTTCAGCTCTTTTTTCTATAACAAATTCTTCTCTGCCTTCATCAATCAATTTGTCTGAATCATCATTGCCAAAAAGCGAAAGATTAAGTCCTGGATCTTTTTTGTTGTCGCTGTGCCAGAAATAGTAGGGGTCTGGATCGGCGCCGATAACTTGGCCAAAAAGCAAAGCTTCATATTCGCGCGGGCGGATATAATTTTCTTGGATATCAGAAATTGTGAATGGAGTGATGTTGACTTTGACGCCAGCTTTTTCCCATTGAGTTTTCAAAATTTCTGCGGTTTTGGTGAGCTCCTCCCAATCAGTGGTGACTAAATTAATTTCCAATTTCACATCATCTTTTGCTCGGATTCCGTCATCTCCTTTTTTCCAATTTTTTTCGTCTAAAATTGCGTTAGCTTTTTCCAAATCAAATTTAGGTTCAGTTGCATCGGCGTTGTAGCCAGTCATATAAGAAAGAAAAGGGGAATAAACCTCTTCGCCTTCACCATCCAAAACTTTATCCACAATTTCTTTTCTATCAGTGGCATAACTCAGCGCTTCGCGCACTTCATCGTTGGCCAAAGGAATGCTTTTGGTTTGATTGAAAAAGATAGCAAAATAGCGCGGGATTTCGGCTTTGTGAATAGCCACAGTTTTTTGATTTTTTATACTTTTGATATTTTCCGAAGATACAACGCTAATGCCCATAATTTCTTTGCGGTTCAGAGCACTCACAGCCGATTCTTCATCTAAGTAGAAATTGAAAGTCATCTTGGAGATGAAAGGTCGAGCAATGAAATAGTCTGGATTGGAAATGAGCTTGTAGGAAAGGATATTATCCTTGGAATCTTTTTGAATAGCGCTATATTTATACGGTCCCGTGCCAATTGGTTTTAGGTTTAGAGAATTCAAACTGAAATTTTCTGGCGCAGTTGATTCCCAAAGGTGTTTGGGCAAAATTCCAAAAGTTAGATCGTTAATAAAGCCGACATAAGGAGTTTTTATTCTAAATTCAATGGTTGAAGCGTCGATTAGACTAGTTTCAATACCTTGCCAACTGCCACGCAAAGGACTTTTGTAGGCAGGGTTGGAAATTAGGTTGATTGTGAAAATAACATCATCAGCATCAAATGGTTCGCCGTCATGCCAACGCACATTTTTTCGAAGATGCACCGTGTAAGCTGTTTTATCTTCAGACAGGTCATAACTTTCCGCTAAATCTGACACAGCGTTGCCGGAGCCATCATATTTGAAAAGAGAAGAATAGACTAATTGCACCAAATCAGCATCAGTTTCATTAGATGGGGAAAGCAGAGGATTGACATAGAGTGGTTGACCAACGATCCCTTCAATATATTCTCCGCCGTAAGTTGGGATAGCTTTGGTTTTGGAATAATAGAAAACAGTTATGGAAGTTATCACTGATCCAACAAAAAGAAGTAGAAGCGAATAAAAAAGGAGTTTTTCTTTGAAACTCAAGATCTTTACTATTTTTGGCCACTCCGACATTTTTGGCCACTTATTTTTTCTGTCCGTAAAGTTACTAATATGTTTTACTTTGGGTTAAATATTACTTAGCCACAATTAGATTTAAGAGGGCGAGGATAATAAACAATCCTGATAGTATTACAGAGAAAACAACTAAAAATTTTTCAAAACCTCTTTTGGTGTGATATCCGCCAAAACTACCACCGAATGTTCCCCCCAATCCCGCTCCGCGATTTTGCAGGAGAATGGAAATGATGAGCAACACGGAAACGATTATCTCAGAGATGTTTATAATTTTTATCATATTATTTTTCTTCTTTAGTATCAAAAATTGATAGGATTATATAATTTACTAGGCTGATTACGATTACACCCCAAAATGCTGGCCACAATCCATCGATTTGGAGATTAGGCAGAATTCTTTCGGCTAAAAACAAAACGAAAATGTTTATGAAAACCGAGAAAAGTCCAAGCGTGAGAATTATCACTGGGCAGGTCAGGAGCTTCAGAATTGGTCGGACCAACGAATTCAAAACGGCTAAAACTAGTCCTGCCAAAATCCAATCACGGGAATTTCCACTAAAGGAAAAACCGTCGATAAAATAGCTGGCCACCCAAATAGCGGTGCTGTTAGCGAGAATTCGGATTATTAATTTGGCAACTAACTTCATATCATGGTAGCAAAAATTAAATTATTAGTCAATGTCATGAAACACAAAATTAAAATCTATTTTCTGTCTTTAATTTCCTTTATTTTAAACACGCTTTTGCCGGAAACTCGCATTTTCGGCTTTTTCTCCTTTTCCCCGCCTGCAACGCTATGCCAGTCATCGTCGTACTGACTTAGAAATTCTTCATCCAAACTTGGTTCTTTGGAAATATTATTTTGTCGCGTAGCATGGCGGGCAGGGCGTTTTTGTACTTTTACTTTTTTCATAGCAGTTTAATTATAGCGGATAATCATAAATTAGACAAAAATTTGAAATTGAGGGAAGATGGAATTATGAAATTTAAGATTAATTCAAAATTCAAGCCGGAGGGCGACCAACCTCAGGCCATTGCAAAGCTTACGGCGGGACTTGAAACTGGGAAAAGATTTCAGACGCTTTTGGGCGTGACGGGGTCGGGAAAGACTTTTACTATTGCCAATGTGATTGAGAAAGTGCAGAGACCGACCTTAGTCATTGCCCCCAACAAAACTTTGACGGCGCAGTTGGCACAGGAGTTTCGGACTTTTTTTCCGAAAAATGCGGTGGAATATTTTGTGAGTTATTATGATTATTATCAGCCAGAAGCCTATATTGCTTCCAGTGATACTTACATTGAAAAGGAATCGCAAATTAATGATGAGATTGATCGCTTGCGTCATGCGGCGACTTCAGCTTTGCTTTCAAGGCGAGACGTGATTATCTGTGCCTCAGTTTCTTGCATTTATGGTTTGGGTAGTCCGGAATATTATAAAAATATATCCTTAGAGATAAAACTTAGGGAGAAATTTAATCGGGATGAGATTGTGAAAAAACTTTTGGATATGCAATATACTCGCAGTGATCTTTTGAGTCGGGGAAAATTTCGTTTGACAGGCAATACTTTGGAAGTCATTGTTCCTGGTCGAGAAATAATCATTAGAATCATAGTAGAAAATAATCAAGTTAAAAAAATTTCCGAGTATGATTTTCTCACTGGAGAAGAATTGAGTCCGCCAGCTGGCGGATTGGAACGTACGCTGATTTATCCCGCCAAACATTTTGTGGTGCCGGAGCCGGTAATGAAAGAATCATTAGACAAAATTGAAAAAGAAATGACCGAGAGAGTAGCGGATTTTAGGAGGAAAGGAAAGATTTTGGAGGCGGAAAGAATATCCCGTCGCACGCGCCAGGACATTGAAATGATGAAAGAAATTGGCTATTGCAATGGGATTGAAAATTATTCGCGCTATCTTTCTGGACGAGGAGAGGGTGAGACACCATATACCTTGCTGGATTATTTTGACAAAGATTTCTTGATTGTAATTGATGAATCACATGTGACTATTCCGCAAATAGGCGGAATGTTTAGTGGAGATTATTCCCGAAAAACATCGCTAGTGGAAAATGGTTTTCGGCTTCCTAGTGCCTATGACAATCGACCGCTCAAATTTGCTGAATTTGAAAAAAAAATCAATCAGTCAATTTTTGTGAGTGCAACGCCGAGTAAGTATGAAGCTCAAAATTCCAAAAATATTGTTGAACAAATTATTCGTCCAACAGGACTGATTGATCCGCAAATAGAAATTAAAAGTGCGCGTGGACAAGTCAAGGATGTGATGGGTGAGATTGAAAAAATAGTGGCGCGCAAAGAGCGAGTGCTCATCACGGCTTTGACCAAAAAACAAGCTGAAGATTTGGCAGAATTTTTGAAAGAATCACAAATTAAATCAGAATACTTGCATTCCGGAGTAGACACTTTAGATCGCATCAGAATCTTGGAAAAACTTCGTCGAGGCGACATAGATGTCTTGGTGGGAGTGAATCTCCTTCGGGAAGGCTTAGATTTGCCGGAAGTGTCGCTCGTGGCGATTTTTGACGCGGACAAAGAAGGGTTTTTGCGCAGTGAAACTTCCCTTATTCAAACAATTGGTCGCGCCGCGCGAAATGTGCGAGGGAAAGTTATTCTCTATGCTGACAATCTAACTGGTTCAATGAAACGCGCTATCGACGAAACTAATCGTCGTCGAAAATTGCAAACAGCGTATAATAAAAAACATCACATCACGCCCAAAACTATTCAAAAGAAAATTGAATCCATTGTCGATCATGAAATCAGATCAGAAATTCCTAAAGAATTTATCAATTTGGAAAATTTAGAAGACATCGCCGGCTATATCAAGCAACGCGAGCGCGAAATGAAAGATTCCGCCAGAAATTTAGAGTTTGAAAAAGCCGCCATTATTCGCGATGAAATTGGGGAGCTTAGGAAATTGCAGATTAGATAACATCTGTGGATAACCTTGAGTTGCAAGTTCTTGAGGAAAGAATAGAATGGGAATATAAGCAGATGTTCGGGGGAAATAAAAATAAAATTTATGGTTTACTTTTATTTAAAAAATAATTGTAAAATATTCATTGGTAATCATGTCTTTTGACATGATTTTTTTGTTCCTTAATTTTTCAAAAAGGTAAAGGTGAGAGCTATGGCAGGATTAGAAACGAGAGCATTTTTTATTTCCAAAGCACATGTTCGTCTCGCGAGTCGTTTTGTTTGTAGTGATGGTATGAATTTGCGTTTTTGCGAGGAACCAATTCCTACTGGTAAATTAGGAAGCTTTGGAATTCCCGAAGTTAAGATTTTACTTGAGGGAAATCCCGAACATTTAACGATTTTTAATAATAGAATCGCCAAAAACGCTTAACTTTTTAATGAAAAGGAGAATCTAATGTGTATGTTTATGGGGGGTTAGCAAAAATGCTACCTCCCAGTTTTATTTCCTAAAAAACCAAAAAAATTGACCGCTTGCGTTAAATCGCGTGATTATTTATAATATAGGAACAATAATAAGTTAACTATTAAAAAAAATATGGAAATGGAAACAGAAAAAAAAGAACCTGAAACAGCAGAAGTTGCGGATTGCTGTGAAAAGGGAAAATGTGGTTGCGAAAAATACAAGAAATTTTTGCCACAAGTGATTGGAGTGATTGTTTTGATCGTTCTTATCGCTGGAGTGGGTTATTATGAAAAAGTGTGGAAGAAAAATAATTTGACGCAAAAAGAAGCTAAGGCGCAAATAGAGGATTTTATCAACAACAACTTGATGCAAGAAGGAACAAAAGCAGAAATAGCAGAAGTGGTTAAGGAAAGTGGAATGTTTAATGTGAAAGTAAAAATTGGCGAAGGCGACCAAAAACAAGAAATTGATTCGTATCTTTCATTGGACGGAAAAAAATTCTTTCCAAGTGCTCCAATGGACATAGAAGAAACTAAAAAAACCATTGCTGAAGAAAAGAAAAAGACAGCTGAGCCAGAAAAAGAAGTGCCAAAAACTGACAAACCAAAAGTTGATTTGTTTGTGATGAGTTTTTGTCCTTATGGCAATAAAGCGGAAGATACTATGCAATCAGTCTATAATTTACTTAAAAACAAAGTTGATTTCAATTTCCACTACATAGTGAGTTCTAATGGAGACACAATCAATTCTTTGCACGGAGAAAAAGAAGTGGCACAAAATGAAAGAGAAGCTTGTGTTTTGAAATATTTCGGCAAGGACAAGTGGGTAAATTTTGTTGCTTATATCAACAAGAATTGTGGAAGTGACGGAGCTTGTTGGGAAGCAGGCGTAAAGAGTGTTGGACTGAATTCAGCTAAGATTGCTGCTTGTGTAAAATCAGAAGGAGCAACTCTCATGAAAGCAGACGAAAAAATTTCTGCTGATGCGCAGGCTAGTGGTTCACCAACAATGCTCATTAATGGTGTTTCAACTAAGGCAGTTTATAAATATACTGATTCAGAAAGTTATAAACAAGCTATCTGTGCGGCTTTCAACACTGCACCAGCTGAATGTGCCAAGACTCTTAGCACTAGCACAGCTACAACACAAGGCGGAAGTTGCAATTAAAAAGTAGTAAGTAGAAAGCTTGCCCGCCGATGAGGCGTGGTATAAAGCGCAAAAATCCCCAATAAAATGGGGATTTTTTTGTGAGAAAAGTTATCCACAGGGGGAGGGCTTGCAGTGATATCTGAGAAGTGCTAGAATATCACTGTAATTAATAAAACCGACACGAAACCACGAAACCAATACGAATCTACGAAATTAAATTTCTTCGTTCGTAGATTCGCATATAATTCGTAGTTTCGCATCGGCAAATAATATATGCCAACACTCACAGCCAAACAACAAAGTATTTTGGAAAACATCCGCGAATTAATTTCGCAACGCGGAGAGAACCCAACTAGCTATAAATTGCATAAATATCTGGAAGCGCAAGGTGTGCGAGATAGTTTGAAATCAGTGATGCAGGTGATAGAAGCTTTGGAGAAAAAAGATTTGATCAAAAGAGACAAAGACAGAAAAGTATATTTAGTAGAAAATGAAAGTTTTGCAAACCTCAAAAATATTTTCTCTATTCCTGTTTATGGTTTGGCTTCTTGTGGTGAAGCTTTGGCCTATGCCCAAGACAATGTTGATGGCTTTTTGCAAATTTCCAAAGCCCTTTTTCGCGGAGCGGACAGCGCTCAACTTTTTGCAGTAAAGACTCTTGGGGATTCAATGGATAAGGACGGAATCAACGACGGCGATTATGCTATTTTTGAAAAATATGAGTATTCTAGCGGGGAAGATCTTGAAGGAAAAATTGTGGTAGCGGTGATAAATGGTATGGCGACTATCAAACGGTACAAAAAAGTCAGCTCGGATATCATCGGACTTTTCCCAAAATCTACCAACACAATTCATCAACCAATCTTCATTCATTCATCCGATTCAATTCTGATTGCTGGAATTTTCAAGAAAGTTTTGCCAGTAAAGTATGTTAGTTTATGAAACTTGATTGAAACATATATTCGCGCTAAAGTGTAATATGATTGAAAGATAAAAATTAATACCTAGGTACCTCAAAAGGGGAAGTTTTTTGTGTCCCTTACGAATTACGAATCTGTACGAATGTACGAATAAGATAAAATTATAAAAAATATGCAAGACGAGATTATTATTAAGGGAGCGAGAGAACACAATTTGAAAAATATTGATCTTAAGCTTCCGAGAAACAAATTCATAGTTTTCACCGGCATTAGCGGTTCTGGCAAGAGTACGCTGGCTTTTGACACAATTTTTGCGGAAGGTCAAAGGCGCTATTTGGAAAGTTTGTCTTCTTATGCTCGGCAGTTTTTGGGTCAAATGGACAAGCCGGATGTGGATTATATCGAAGGCCTTTCCCCGGCTATTTCAATTGATCAGAAAGCAGCCTCGCATAATCCGCGTTCAACCGTTGGAACTGTGACAGAAATTCAGGATTATCTTAGGTTACTTTATGCCAAAATTGGAATCCCACATTGTCCGCAGTGTAATCGAGAAATTACTAGACTTTCGGTGGATGAAATTGTGGATAGGGTAATTGATATGTGCATCCCTCGACCTCATCCGCCTCGGAGTACCGAGGCACCTTCTCCTTATAAAGGAGAAGGAAATAATGAAGAAAACTGTTTTGTGGAAATTCTTTCACCGGTTGTTCGGCAGAGAAAAGGGGAATATGGCACTATGCTCTCAGAGATGTTTCGGCGTGGATATTCTTTCGCTTATGTTAACGGAAAAAAAATTGAACTCAATGCCAAAATAAAAGAGCAGATGAAATTGGAAAAATATAAAAAGCAAAGCATTGATATTCTAGTGGATGAGGTTGAAATTTCGGACAAAAATATCTCGCGGATTTTTGAAGGAGTAGAAAAAGCTTTGAAATTATCAGAAGGATTGGTGAAGATTAAAACCAATAAACCTCACCCCAGCCCTCTCCTTATTAAGGAGAGGGAGAGTATTGTAGTTTTCAATCAGAATCTGGCTTGTCCGATTCATGAAATTGAATTTCCCGAACTTGAACCGCGATTGTTTTCTTTTAACAGTCCTTATGGGGCTTGCCCAGCTTGCGAAGGCTTGGGGACAAAAAAAGAAATTGATCTGCAACTTGTAGCACCGGATAAAAATAAAACCATTACTGAAGGAGCGATTATGCCGTGGAGTTATAAAAAAAATAATTGGCAAGGAACAATCCTTCGCGCTGTGACAAATCATTTTCATATCTCAGAAAATACGCGCCTGCGGGACTTGTCGGAAGAAGATTTCAATATTTTGCTTTATGGAAATAAGGACGCCCAAGATATGATTTCAGAAGAAAACGCCGAGCAAATTCCAGTGACACTACGCTCAAAAACAGGAGCGGTTTGGAAATATAATATGAATTGGCGCGGAGCAGTGGGCTATTTGCAAGATAAATATAAGAAAACGCAATCAGATGCAGTGAGAGCAGACACAGAAAAATATATGTCCCAAAATCCTTGCTCGGAGTGTCTGGGCGCAAGATATAAAAAGGAAGTTCTTTTGGTGACGGTTCACAACAAAAATATTTCAGAAATTTCTTCGGTTAGTATTTTTGAAGCCTTGAAATTTTTCAAGGAATTGAAATTTAGCAAAAAAGAAGAATTGATTGCAGGTAGAATTCTCACCGAAATTAAAAATCGCTTGAGTTTCTTGGAGAATGTAGGACTGGGATATCTAACACTGGGACGAAGCGCAGCAACCTTGGCGGGTGGAGAGGCGCAAAGAATTCGTTTGGCTTCGCAGATTGGTTCGCAATTAGTTGGCGTACTCTATATTCTAGATGAACCGTCAGTGGGACTGCATGCTAGAGATAATACCAAACTCTTGGAAACACTTTTGCGACTACGAGATGTTGGCAACACTTTGATTGTGGTTGAACATGACGAAGAAACAATGTTAGCGGCGGATCATTTGGTGGATATTGGTCCAGGAGCGGGGCGTCACGGCGGAGAAATTATCGCTTCTGGAACACCGCAAGAAGTTTTGAAAAGCAAAAAATCTCTCACTGCCAAATATCTTCGAAAAGAATTATCCATTGAAATTCCAGCTTCTCGGAGGAGTATGAAAAACAAAAAATCTATCATTGTGCGTGGAGCGCGTGAACATAATCTCAAAAATATCACAGTGGAATTTCCTTTGAAAGTTTTGACTTGTGTGACGGGAGTTTCGGGTTCGGGAAAATCAACTCTAGTAGAAGATGTTTTATATAAATCTTTGGCGCGTGATATTATGCGCACACTTGATCGTCCTGGGAAACATAATGAAATTGTTGGCGCGCACTATATCAACAAGGTCATTATGATTGATCAAAGTCCAATTGGAAGAACGCCAAGATCTAATCCGGCCACCTACACCGGACTTTTCACACCTATTCGTGAACTTTTTGCCGAGACGCGAGACGGCAAGAGCAGGGGATATTCTCCCGGAAGATTTTCGTTTAATGTTAAGGGCGGAAGATGCGACAATTGCCAAGGGGACGGACAACTCAAAATTGAAATGCAATTTATGCCGGATGTCTATCTGCCGTGCGATGTTTGCCATGGAAAAAGATATAACAGTGAAACTCTAAAAGTGAAATATAAGGAAAAAAATATTGCCGAAGTGCTGGATATGACGATAACAGATGCGCGGGAATTTTTTCAAAATTTTCCCGAAATTCATGATAAGCTAGCAGTTTTGGAAGATGTTGGCTTGGGATATATTCAGCTTGGACAAAGTGCCACCACACTTTCTGGCGGAGAAGCCCAGCGGATAAAACTCGCCACTGAACTTTCACGTCGAGCCACAGGCGATACGCTCTATATTTTAGACGAACCAACTACAGGTTTGCATTTTGATGATATCAAAAAACTTTTGAAAGTTTTGAATCGTTTGGTGGACGCCGGCAACACTGTGGTGGTCATTGAACATAATATGGATGTGATCAAAACGGCTGACTGGATAATTGATCTTGGACCAGAAGGGGGAGATGGCGGGGGAAAACTAATTGTTTCCGGCACGCCAGAAGAAGTGGCGAAATATCACAAGGAGAGTTGGACGGGGAAGTACTTGAGGGAAATTCTGAAAAAATAAAGATAGCCTCCTCTCCCTTAGGGAGAGGATGTCGCGTACTCGCGACAGGAGAGGGAGGAGTCAAATTGGGATAATAGACCTCTTGCGAAATAAACTACATTCTTTCAAAATTATAAATTCCAGCAATTAAATTAAATCTCAGATTGTATCTTTTTCTGCGATTGCGATATCTTTCTGCTAAAATTCTGAATATCTTAATTT
>Ga0209416_1000595_pt1 | contig 35940 bp, 37 predicted proteins | sample RifGroF1_FD_184001 | JGI IMG/M metagenome (GOLD analysis project Ga0209416, IMG submission 184001) | Groundwater microbial communities from Rifle, Colorado, USA - Groundwater F1 (SPAdes) (version 2) | ecosystem: Environmental > Aquatic > Deep subsurface > Groundwater | place: Rifle, Colorado...
TTCCCCTTGTAGGCCGCGATATGCATCGCCGAGTTCCCGTCGAACGGGTCGGCTGTATCGATCTCCGCCCCGCGCGCGACGCAGGTTTTTATCCCCGCGATATCCCCTTTCCATGCCGCCTGGAGTAATAACGAGTTCTGGTCGTCCTGCGCGTATGCCCCTGCCGCGAGAACAAAAAGTAAAAATAGATATATCACCCTTTTCATGAATCTTCCTTTTTATGACTATTCATTATACCCGATACGCCGGGGAATTTCCACAAATTCTTTCTTTCTTATTGATTCCGTGTCCGCCGTGTACCGATAAAATATTGAAAAATATGAGTTTTTTTAATATTGAGAGTATAATAATCGAGAGTGCGACAGGAGGCCGATATGAAAAAGGTACTTTTTTCCGCGTATTTCGCGATACTGACATTAATATTTATCCCATTGATGTTTCCGCTGGAAGTGAGCCTGAGCGAACTGAAGAACGTGCAGTCGATCAAGTTCGAGAACTATCCCGGGAGCGGCGGCTCACCGCAGTCCGAAAGCACGGTCGCTGAGATCAAAGGAATCGGACAGCTCCTCGCGCAGGGTGTAACGAAGCAGAAGAATAACACATGGTATCCCTACCTCATGAAGTACTCCATCATCCACGCATACTCGAAGGGCGAGACGAACAAACTCGCCGCCGATATCTTTTCGATCGATAAGGACGCAAAGGTCGATCATGTCAAGAACATCAAACGTATCCTCGCCGGATACCTCGAAGGGATGTATAACTATTCCGAGAAGCACTCGAAGGTGCTCGCGATCTTCATCCTTTACTATAACGCCGTCTACCGGGGGAATATCGATTACTTCGCCTCGAAGTACAAGACGGTCGTGCTCAAGCATATCACCAAGGCCGACGCCGGGATCGCCGTCAAGTACAGCGACTGGCCCGGTAAAACGAAGATGCTCATCCCGTTGACCGAGGATGCCGAACGCGACAGTCTCAACTCGCTCGACAGCTCGATCATCTCCGACGACAAGGTGATCGAAGCGTTCCAGAAGCTCGAGGATATGGGGATTGACGAGCGGAAGGACATAGTCGAGCTGAAAGAAGAGCAGGTTGTCGAGAAAAAGGAAGAGATCGACAAGACGAAAGAGGATATCGAAAAGAAGAAGGACGAGATCAAAGAGGAAGAGAAAAAGCTCCAGGAAGAGAAAGATAAGATCAAGAAGAAAGAGGATGAGATAAAAAAGGACAAGGAAAAAATAGACGAGATCAAGGACCCGAAGGATAAGGAAAAGAAGAAGGAAGAGATAAAAAAGAAAGAGGACGAGATCAAGAAGGACAAGGATACCGTGAAGAAAGACGAGACCAAGCTCGATGAAGAGAAAAAGGAGATCGTCAAAAAGGAAGACGAGATCAAGAAAGAAGAAAAAGAGATCGTCAAGAAAGAGGATGAGATCAAAAAGGACAAGGAACTTATCAAGGAAGACGAGAAGAAAATAGAAGAAAAGAAAAAAGACGATTCGACAGTCCCGCCTGTCGACGATAAAACCAAGCTCGAAGAAGAGAAAAAGAAGATGGAAGAAGAAAAGAAAAAAATGGAAGAGGAAAAAATTAAGATGGAGGAGAAGCAGAAGGAGCTCGACGAACGCGAGGACGAACTCAAACAGGGTGTGGACGACAAGGTGTTCGACGGTAAATTCTACTATCTCAAAATCAAGGACTATCTGCCGGACGGCGTGTACCAGAACGAGCTGTTTATTATCAACGCCGGAACCCGCAAGGTCGAAGTGAAGTGCCCGTACGACACAATCTCCGGGAGCAAGTATAGCGTCTTCAAGAACGGCGTGGTCGTGATCGGTTTCGAGGGGCAGGAGCTTTACAATCACAAGCTCATCCTTCTCGACCGTTATACTCTCGAGCCGGTATCGGTCAGCGCCGATTTCATCTTCTGGCGCAGTTTCGTTGAAATCCGCGACGACTTCATCTATGCACTGGTGATGAACCAGGGCAAGTACTACCTCGGGAAGTTCGACGAGAAGCTCAACAAGGTCGCGCAGTCGTCGGTGGCGCTGTCGAAGGATACGTTCCTGACATTCTATAAGGACTATGTCTATATTAACGATGAGGCGAAGAAGATCGCGGTGCTCAATATCACCAACCTGAAACTCATCGAGACGATAGAGCCGTAAATGAAGGGAAGCGGGATGGGGAAGAAGAAGACTCCGGTCATGTGGTTCTGGATACCGGGATTGGTCGTCGCGATGGTGATGACATTCTGGGGTATCCCCGCGCTTGTCCGGAAGCTCACCATAGACTCATTGACACAAAAAGTGATCGATAAGAATACGCCCTCCGACCAGGATGCGCCGTTGAAGACGATAGAGCTTCCGGTTCTGCGTTCGGAAATCGCGACCGTGAAGGGCAAAGGCTTCCTCGAATTCGGATTGGGTGTCGGATTCATACCGGCCGAGGGATTCGAGGACGAGATTAAACAGCAGTCGCCGAAGATGAACAGTATCGCGCTCGAAACGATATCGGTCATGCGCTCGGACACAATCGACGAGCCGGTGGAACGTTACGCCCTCGAACTGGAACTCGCCCAGAGCTTCAATAAACTCCTGAGCAAGGGAACCATAGAGCAGGTTTTTTTCGTGAAGTTTCTTTTCCTCGATCTGTCCAAGCTGGATAAACCCGGCGGCGGATTGGACGAAGGTATCCTGAGCAACCAGATTCCCGAAATCCCGCCGGATAAATATCCCGGCCTTGTCAGCGAAGACGAGTAACGCGGATTTGCATCCCTTAAAAAAAAGCCGCTTTCAGTTCGGCGGCGGGGCTTGTCATTTTAGAATAACGAAACCGGCCTGCCGCGCTTCCGAAAGCGGCTCGGTCAATTAGTCCTTGATTTCTAAATCAATCTCGAGCGATACCTGTACGCTGTCGTCATAGGTCTGGCCCGGAGAATCGGCTTCCATTTCCTGTACTAAGGTTTCCTGAGTGGGCAATGGCCCAAGGTCTTTCCCTTCCTGTTTCGTCGTCTGAAGGTTGTCAGGCACCTTCTTCTTGTTGTTCACAATCGCAAGCGCCGCGAATTGGCGCGCGACATGGGACTGATAAACCGCACGCAGGAAATTACCGTTCTTGTACAGCTTCTTCGCGTAGTTCTGATGCGCGATTGCCTTGGCGAGGTTGCCCTTGTAGACCTTACCCTCCTTCACCACCTTCTGCGCGTGCAGGATCAGGAGCGCGGTCTTGTTGATAAACTTTTTCGCGTCCTTCTTCGCCCAATCGGCCTTCGCGAACATCCCCGCCATGGGGAGCAACGCGATTGCGGCAACCAGTAAGGGAATCCTTAGAAACTTCATATCGGCCTCCAATAATATATTTGTAACAATTTATCACGGCTATTAAAATCTGTCAAATCCTCGATTGACATATGCGTACTCTGTGCTATAATGAAGCCTCATGAAGAAGATCGGGGCTGTCCTAAAAGTACAGAAAATATAAAAAAGCCTGTCACTGCGAGGAACGAAGTGACCTGTCTCCTTCTCCTGTGAAGGAGAAGGCAGGCAAAGCAGTCTATGTAACTGATTATCAGTTAAGAGTATAGATTGCTTCACGAATTTTTCAAATTCGTTCGCAATGACAAAGGTTCTCTAAAGTATCCTTTTAGGACAGCCCCAAGTGTTCGGCGTAAAAATACTAAATAACGGGTTCGTATGCTGAGAAACACATTCTGTCATATCAAAGGGGTAGGGAAAGTCCGCGAGCGTCAGATTTGGGACGCCGGGATACTCTCGTGGGACGACGTGCTCGACGACGCGAAGTACCACCGTCTATTGAAAAAAGCGGACGGCGCTATCGGCCCCGAACTGGCCGAGACGATCGAGAAGGCCGTGGTGCATTCCGTATCGCGGCTCGAATCCGGCGACCTGACCTACTTCTTCAAACGCCTGCCGCCGCAGGAGCATTGGCGCGCATTCCGTGAGTTCAGGGACGCGGCCGCCTATTTCGATATCGAGACCGACGGCCTCTCACCCGAGACCGGGCATATCACCACAATCGCGCTCTATGACGGACGCGCGATCAATTCCTATATCTACGGAGGGAATCTCCACGAGTTCCCGGGCGATATCGCCGGGTACAAACTGATCGTGACCTACAACGGCAAGGGTTTCGACGTCCCGTTCTGCAACAGGTACTTCGGTGTGAAGATCGGCCTTCCGCATATCGACCTTTGCCATGTGATGCATTCGCTGGGGTATTACGGCGGGCTGAAAGGGACCGAGAAGGCGCTGGGGCTTTCGCGCGGGGGGCTGGACGGGGTCGACGGCTACTTCGCGGTGCTTCTCTGGAACGAATATGAAAACACGGACAACATCCGCGCGTTGGAAACATTGATCGCGTATAACATCGAGGACTCGGTCAATCTCGAGCACCTGATGATCACGGCATACAACCTCAAGCTCAAACAGTTCCCGAAATTTTCGCATTACGAAATGAAATTTCCCGCGCGCCCGGAATCGAACTACAAGCCCGATCCCCTGCTGATCGAAAAACTCAAGAAGCGTCATCCGGGCTTTACCGGAAAAAGTTCGATTTAGAATTCCGCCGCGCTCAGGTCGATATGACAGTAGCCGTTGGGGTTTTTCTCCAGGTACTTCTGGTGATACTGCTCGGCGGGATAGAAATTTCCGGCGGGCACGATCTCGGTCACGATCTTTTTCGATTTCAATTCGAGCTGATACCTCTCCAGTTCTTCCTTCGCCGCAATCTCGTGATCGGGGTGATTGAAGAAAATCGCCGAACGGTACTGGGTGCCGATATCGTTACCCTGACGGTTCCGGCTGGTCGGATCGTGGATTGTCCAGAAACGGCGTACCAATGCGGAATAGGAGATCACTAACGGATCGAACTCGATCATGACCGCCTCGGCATGCCCGGTCTTCCCGCCGCATACCTGCGAATAAGTCGGATTGGGAGTGGTTCCGCCGGTATACCCCGCCATCGTCTTGACTACGCCGGGGATTTTCGTGAAATACGCCTCGACACCCCAGAAGCAGCCCGCCGCGAAGATCGCGGTCTCGCTCACCCGTCCCGATTTCCTGAACTCGTCCTCGAACAGATAGAGATATTCCGGGTATCCCGCTTCTTTCAGGTTTTCCGAGGGGATAAACTTCAGCGACGCCGAATTGATGCAGTAACGTTTTTCATTGCGCCCGGGGCCGTCGTCGAACACATGCCCGAGATGGGAATCCGCCATACTGCTCCTTGCCTCGACCCGGCGCATCCCGTGGGAGAAATCCGCTTTCTCGACAACCTCGGATTTCCGGATAGGGCGCGTGAAGCTCGGCCACCCCGTCCCGGAATCGAACTTATCCTTCGAACTGAAGAGGGGAACGCCGGAAACGATATCGACATAGATACCGTTTTTTTTGTTATTCCAGTACTCGTTGTGGAAGGCTGGCTCCGTCGCGCCGCAATGCGTGACTTGGTATTGTTCCGGTGTGAGCTTGTCCTTCAGATTCTCGGGCAGCCTGCATGTTTTTTCCAATTTATAGTCCAGCATATTGATACTCTCCTTTTTAACTATACGAATTTAATAGGAAAGTATCGAAAAAGCAAGCCGGGAGATTATTTAATTTGAAGGTTCTTCTTATCCGCGCGCAGGAGGATGTTGTAGCCGTTTTCGAGGGGGAAGACCTCGCCGGACACCGTTTCGCCCACCTTGAACGAGGCGAGCCAATCGGCGGGCATGATCACAGGATGGTCGCCGATCAGGTAGCGTTCGACGACACCTTTTTTAGTCTGCATCTTCGCGATACCGAAATAACCCTCGATATGAATGATCTGTGTCGGCGGGAGGTACATGAACGTCTGCCGGCGGATAGTCAGCCATGCGAAGACGAAGATCAGGTCGGCGAGTATGAACATCAGGAAAAATTTCAAATCGCGGTAACCCATAAACATAAACGTTATCGCGAGGACATTCGCGAGGATCGCGATACAGAAAATAGCGATGGTCAGAGTCTTGCCGCGCTTCTGGTGGGGAATCAGTATCCTTCGGATATGCGCCGTTTCCGCCTCGGATAATTGTCTTTCGGGAATAGCCTGAGCTTCCATTATTTACCTCATGATAGATTTTTATTTGATCTTTATATAAACGTCGAAGGTATGCGCGTTCCAGATAGTGACATTTTTATCCGCGCCGCCCGTCGCGATCTTCGTCCCGTCGGGGCTGTACGCGATAGTGATGACAGGGCCTTTATGCGCGGTCAGTTTACCCGCCGGTTTTCCGTCGAGTGTCCAGAAGCATACTTCCCCGCTCCTGAACGCCGCCGCGAGCTTTGTCCCGTCTGGGCTGAACGCCACGTCTTCGGCGGCACTGGGTGTTCCGGCGGTCAGGCTCATCAATAGTTTCCCGTCGATACTCCACACCTTGACCGTCTTGTCCTTGGACGCCGACACGAACATTTTGCCGTCGGGGCTGAACGCCACACCCTCGACATAGTCCGTATGGTTCGTCAGTGTCAACGGCTTCGTGCTCAGCATGTCCCATAGCATGACCGTCTTGTCGATCGATCCCGAAAGCAGAAAGCGCGAGTCGGGACTGACCGCGACACAGGTGACGATATTCTTATGCCCGGCGAGTTCGCCGAACAGTTTCCCTTTCAAATCCCAAACTTTCAGCAGTTTGTCCCATCCCGCCGTGACCATGAACTTGCCGTCGGGGCTGAACTTGACCTCGGAGAAATACGTGGTCTGGATCGGCAGGGCGAAAAGGATCTCGCCGGAACTTGTCCAGAACTGGACGATCTTATCCCATCCGCACGACGCGATGTATTTCCCATCGGGGCTGAACGCGAGCCCGCTGATAGGCGCGCTGTGGGACGCAAGTGTTTTCAGGAACTTACCGTCTATCGACCACAGCTTCACTTTTTTGTCGGACGAACCCGTCGCGATCGTTTTGCCGTCGGGGCTGAACGCGAGGCAGGTGACCATTCCCTCGTGCGCGGCGGGGACGGGTTTCGCGATATTTGTCTGAGTTTGGAGATTTGTTGTCTGTAACGGGGCGATGTTCGTTCCGGGCTTGACCGAGGTCTCCCCGCATGCGATGAGCCACGGTATCATTAGGAATCCTGCAAAAAGTCCCCGGAATGCCCGAAAAGTCACTTTAAGTGAAGCGGGCGATTCCGGGGTAGGCTTTTCGCCGTACGAAGCGGTCTTGTCGTAAGTCATGTTATTCGTTCCCTCTATCATTCGGATTTTGAAAAGTTCACCATCCACTGAATGCCGAACTTGTCTTTTAAGCTGCCGTAGTAGTCGCCCCACGGCTGATCAGCCATCGGCATCTCGATAGTCCCGCCCGCGGCAAGGGCGATGAAAATCCTATCCGCTTCCTCTTTGCTCTCGGGATGGAACGAGAGGTAAAAGTTTGTGCCCATGACCGTCTTCGGCCCGAATGCGTCGAGGGTATCTGTTCCCATCAGCACTTCGTTTTTCCCTATCGGCAATCCGATATGCATGATCTTGTCTTCAGCTTCCTTCGGGGGAGTGAACCCTTCCATCGGCATATCCTTGTATCGGACGACCGACGTGAATTCGCCGCCGAAAATGGATTTGTAGAAGTTGAACACTTCCTCCGTATTCCCCGGAAAATTGAGATAAACATTCAGTATGGCCATAGTTTTCTCCTTCTGTGTTATTTACCGGCAGGGCGCGGATTGCCGGTTCATCCCTCGTATGCCTTTCTTAACTCGGCGATATCGAACTTCTTCATCTTGAGAAACGCCTCGGTCACCCGTGCGATCCTCTCTTTGTCGTTACCCCGGAGCATCTCGTCCATAGCGGAAGGAACGATCTGCCACGAAACACCGAACTTGTCCTTCAGCCAGCCGCACTGCTCCGCGCTCGGGTCGGCGGAGAGTTTGTCCCAGTAGTAGTCTATTTCCGCCTGGGTGTCGCAGTTCACGATGAACGAGATCGCCTCGTTGAAAGCGAACCGGTGATCGAGCGCGCTGTCCATCGCCGCGAACTTCATTCCTTCGAGCGAAAACTCGGCATGTTTTATCGTCCCGGCCTTGTCGGGACCCTCGCCCTTCTCGTAACGCATAATACCGCCGGTCTGAAAGCTACGGAACACCGAGCCGTAGAAGTTGATCGCCTCTTCGGCTCTTCCGGCGACCGCCCCCACGAACAGCAGGGTCGGGGTGATCTTCTGATCGATCTTCCTCCCGTCGGCGGACATCAACTGCCACGAGAGGCCGTACTTATCCGTGGTCCATCCGTAACGTTTGCTGAACGGGTACTCGCCCAGTTCCATCAGGACGGAACCGCCGTCGGCGAGTTTGTTCCATAAGAAATCGACTTCTTCTTCCGTATCGCACGCGACGAGAAACGAAATCGAAGGATTGAATTTGAAATAGGGGCCGGCGTTTATCATCATGAACTGTTGTCCTTGAAGCTCGATTGTCAGTATATCGGCATCGCCCGACGGAGTGTCGTGGATGGTCGAGGAACTGATCACTTTCGAGTCTTTAAAGACGGAAGTGTAAAGCTCGGCCGCCTGCTTTGCTTCCTTGTCGTACCAAAGGTGAGGCATGATCTTCCGCGGTTTTTCCATACTTTACTCTCCTTGCGGACACGATTGAGTTCCTGCGTCCGCCCCGGCGAATTTCCCCATTTGAACTTTCAGCCTGCAATAAAATATAAATATAAAACCGCATAAGTTCCAAATCTTTTACGAGGAAAATATCCTGCTTCACCCGCGCCGGAAACCGGCGTTATTATCCAACGTTTCGGTAAAAAACTCAAAAATCGGAAAGGTTGACATCGTGAAAACCCTCGATATAATAATGTCGCTTGAAAATCCGCCGTAACGATGATTCGCGCGGTGTTATAAAACGGGCTGTCCCGCTTCCAGTGCGGCAGGCCGAAACAAGAGGAATCCGATGAAAAAAGCTCTGTTTATCATACTGCTCTTTATGGCTCCGGTATTCGTTTCCGCGATGCAGGCGCCGAAGGACTTCTGGTTTATCGATATTCTCACCGGGAATACCAATTTCCTGAAAGACAGCGAAGGGAAGATCGTATTCGTCAACCTGTTCGCGACATGGTGCCCGCCGTGCAGGGAGGAACTCCCCGTGCTCGACCGGCTCGCCCGCGAGTATCCCGACAATGTCGCGGTGATCGGGATAGCTCTCGACGAAGTCCCGCCCGCCGAACTGAAACAGTATCTTCTCGACCGGGGGATCGCGTTTCCGGTGATGACACCCCAGACCGCGCACGGGAAATGGTGGCAGGACCCGGATTTCATACCCGCGACGTATGTCCTGGGAAAAGACTTTCAGGTGATCGAGGTGTTTAACGGCGCGAAGAGTTACGACACGTTCGCGCAGTATGCCCAGGGTGTGATCCCGAAAAAGGCGGCGATAAAAATCACGCCTCTCGATTCTTCGCTTCTCCATGCCGCGAAATTCGGCGATATCAAGGAACTGAAAAATTTCATCGCGCAGGGCGCGAATATCCATGTCGCCGACGACAGTTCAAACCGTGTGCTCAACAACGCCGCCGCATACGGACATACCGAGATCGTGAAGTACCTTCTGGAACTGGGCGCGGATAAAGAGAGCGCCGGACTGGACGGAGCGACGCCGTTGATAGAAGCCTGCAAGTACGGCAAGGTCGACACGGTCAAGGTGCTACTCGGCGCCGGGGCGAATATCCATGCTGTCGATACATACGGCGCGTCCGCCCTGCATTGGGCGGCGATGGGTGGGTATACGGCCGTCATGGAACTCCTGATCGCATCGGGCGCGAAGATCGACGCCGAGGACGCGTATTACCGCACCCCGCTCCATTACGCGGCCTACTCCGGCATGACCCCCGCCGCAGAACTGCTTGTCAAGAAGGGGGCGTCTCTTTCCGCGAAGGACTCCGGCGGGAACAGTCCCTTGTTCTACGCGAAGGAGCTGGAACGGGATACAGTCGTGGAGTACCTCTTGTCCATAGGCGCGGAATAGGGATTTCTTTTCCTATAAGTGTCACGGCCGAACATAATATTCATTGACAATTCGATGTTTTCAGCATAGAATTACTCTGAGGAGACTGAGTTGGCCGACAAACAGGTAAATCCCGAGTTACGCGCGGAATCCGAAGTCTACATGAAGATCGCAAAGCTCCTTCAGAAAAAGCGCGATCCCAAAGCGAGCGCGAAGGTACAGGAGATTATTTCAAGCGCCGTCCCTATCGAGGAAAAACTCGCCCGAATCGAACTGATAGACAACGAAGAGCTCCTGAAGAAGAAAAAAATCGTCACATCCGAGGCCGCGGGCGCGCTCCTCTGCACGATCAAAAAACCCCTGAAAAAGAATTCCGTTTTTATCTATATTCTCCGCGACTTCGGACGGATCAAAGAGTTCGGCAAGAACACCGGCCTGCTCAACGCCTCGATCATCCCGCCTAAGGTGACGATCGTCTCGAAGGAGATCATGCCGTTTCTGGCCTCGCTCCAACGGGACGTGGCGATCATGCTGCCGATCCTCGATTTCGTGCTCGAGATCGGGTGGATGTCCCTCGAGAAGACGGACTATAACCTGATCGCGGTCTACAAGAAGCTGTGCGAGGCAATCCAGCGGGTGACATTCACCAACCTTTCGAGCAGAGGCCTGCTCGAATCGTTCCGTGAGGTCGAGCTTTATTTCCTTTTATGCAACTACATGCCGGAATACCCGGAGATCATCATCGCGAGCATCCGAGGGGTGCTCCGTTCGAACCAGAAGCCCGAGGGGAAGGTGGCCGCCGCGACAACGATATCGCGCAGGCTTCTCTCGCAGAGTGCCGCGTCTCAGCCGTTATACCATCTGATCATGGCGATGAATATCGCCGAGTACCGCAAGTTTTTCACGCTGAAAGACCTGATCCTGCTTCAGCCTCAATGCGTCATCTCGAATTTCGATTACGACTGCGGCGACGATGTCCGCGCGAGGATACGCCAGTTTGTCAACGACAACTCGCATATGCTCGATACGCTCATGCGGGAAAAGTACGATATCGATAAAGTACGCCGTTTCCTCAGGGAATACACGCTCCGTTCGCAAAACTCGGACGATACCGAACGCTACAATTTCGATGTGATCGAAGATTTCTACGATACAAAAAAGCCCGGCTCGTCCTACCGTTTCAGCCAGGATAAGGAGAACATGGCGCTTTTCGCCCTGAACTTCTTCACGCGGTTCCTCGAGGAGTTCGAGGACTACCTGATCGACAGGGTTCCGGTGGAGGATTTCGGCCTCGTGAAAGTGTTCGATTCCGAATGCTTCGGGCTGGAAGTGAACAAGATCAGGAATACGCTCCAGAAACTGAGCAAGATCGTCTTCTCATGCGGCCACCTGAACCGGATGCGTTATTATCAGTTCAAGCAGATCAACCGTGAGACATCTCCCACTCCGCAGGAACTCGCGGCGATCCAGCATATCGGCGAACTGACCGATATCGGGGTAGACCTCGGCGAGAAACTGGGGCATCTGATGGTCAATCACCAGTTCGATTCCAAGCTCGCGGTCGCTCCGGAAAATATCCGCCCGATCGAGCCGTCTTTTATATCAAATAACTCGTTTTCGCTTCCTTATTGGGAGAAAAAGATCAATTTCGACGGTTATCTCAAGGGCATGGTGTTCCGGGATTCGCTGTCGCGGATCGCATCGCTCGCGTTCCTCGCGGGCCTCTACTTCTATAACTCCCATCTCTACGCTCTATTGGAGAAGGAGAAGAAGATCGATCAGGCCATTTTCGATATCCGTGACAGGCTGGAGAAGGTGACCGACGTGATAACGATGGAGAAATTGAAGAACAAGTACGCGTTTTGACGATATTTCTCTTAAGGGCAGTTCAAATAACCGCGTTAATCCTGACTGGGATAAGCGATATGACGAATAAAACGCCCGATAGCCGCTTTCATTAAAAGTTATTGAAGTGACCCAAAGAGATCGCGGCAAGGGAGTGATCGCTAGGCGCAGATAGGGATTTTTGAATCATATAAAAACTCTCCAAGGAACAAAACCATTTGTTCTTTCTTTCTGCAAACCCAGAAAGAAAGAACGAAAGAAAGAGGTTCCCCGCCCGATGCCGTTCCAAAGAGGAGGGGCGCAGAACTGGAAACGCCGAAACTCGCGGTCGGCCACCAAAAGAAGCGATAAAGAGTCACGCTTCGGACATCGGCGTTTCTGGCCGTTCCGCTTAGTGAAAGTCACGGCATAGCGGCGGGGTTCGAACAGCCGAAGACATGAATAAATGAAAAGGTTTGGCTGTTTTGTCCGCGCACTTTAATGCGCTTTAAACTCCCGGAAAATCCGAAGAAAAGGCATTTGTCTGACGACCGAAGGGAGGAGTTATGCCTTTACCGGATTTTCCGGCTCTTCTCCTGAGCTTAATCAGCGCGGCGGGAAGCTTGCCCCGCGTTCCTATGAGGGGTTCTTTGCTTACTTTCTTTCTGCCCGCTCACCGCGCCTTCCGCCGATGGCGTCGGCGGACAGGGAAAGAAAGTAAGAGTGTTTCATGGATATTTTAATATCTTAAAAGTTTTTAGAGTGACCTAAAGAGTTCGCGGCAAGGAGGCCGGATGCGGAAAACTCCCCCGGAAAAAGGAACGGATACCCCGCTATCCGATACCGATAAACAGCTCAAAATCCTCGACCTGATAAAGATGAAACGTTCCCCCGAAGACGACCTGAAAGTCCAGCGGATTCTTGTCAGCCGGGCGGATGCCGGGCGTAAGATCAAGGAGATAGAAGAAATCGATTCGCCATCGATGAAGGGAGTCGACCCGCCGAAGAGCGATTCTTCTTCAGACGACGAGCTTTTCAATTTTCCGGTAAAACCCGACAACCGGGAGTTCATCCGTCAGAACACCCGCACGATGCAGAAGTCTCTTGGGCGGAACCCGATGTTCCGGTACTGGCTCTTCGACTACTGGCGGATCGGCGCATTCGGTAAAAGCACCCGTATCGTACGCCCCGGCTTCATCCCCCCGCGTGTAACCTACACATCTGAAATATCTTCAATTATGGAATCTATCCGTGACGAGGCGTCGAAGATATTGCCGATGGTCTATTTCGCCGCCGAAGTGGGATGGCTTCACCTCGTGAAGTTCGACTATAACCTGTTGGTCAAGCTGAAAAACCTCTGCGAGGCGATTATCAATACGGAATGTGTCTCGGTGTGGAAGGTCGTGCCGGGCGAGAGGTTCTTCGAGGTAAAAAAGGCGTTTCTGGAATGCCATTACGAGGAGACTTTCCCAAAACTCATTGTGAACGCGTTTACCGGTGTTCTCAACCAGTATGTGAAAACGAAGCCCCGCGCGCAGGCATTGGGCGAGCTGACATTCAGGATGCTGACCGACCGTTCGGAAAACCACAACATCTACAATGTCGTGCTCGGGACTGCGATGGTGCAGTACCGGAAGTTCCTCCGTCTGAGAGACCTGATCAATCCGGTCGAGGGCGGCATCATCGGCGATTACGACTTCGACTGCGACGAGAGCACCCGCACCAAAATCGAGGCGCATATCTATATGCTGACTAAGAAGATCGAGGGGCTTCTCGACGAGAAAAGGAAGATCGAACGGATCAATTATTTCATCGCGCAGTTCGCGCCCCTTCTGGCCGCCGACAACACAAAATACGACTTCCGGCAGATGGTCGAGTTCTACGAGACCGGGAGCGGTGTCGATAAATTCCAGTTCATCCGAGATAACAACGAGATCGCGATCTTCGTCATCAATTTCTTCAAGCGCTTCTTCGCGGAATTCGAGAACCTGCTGACGGGGGCGGTCGAAGTCGAGGGCGAAGGGGTGATCCGTCTCTTCAATTTCGAATTCGCGAATCTGGAACTGTCGCGCCTCAAGAGCATCGTGCTCGCGCTCAATAAAATGATCTTTTCGAGTCCGACCCTTTCGCGGAAACGTTTTATCCAGTTGAAAGATAAAAACCAGCCCGAGAGTCCGTCCGCCGAAGAGGCCTATGTCATCCATGTGGTCGACGAGATCAACAAGGTGATGATCGGCCTCGGCGAGAAGATCGGCAATATCTGCCTCAATCATTCCAAAGAGCCGACACCCGGCGAGGAGCACCGGATCATCAAGATGATCGACCAATCCGTGTTCATCGGGAATAAGTACGAAATATATTTCTGGGACAGGATGATTCTTGTGATGGGGTATCTGCGCGGGAGATCGTTCGGATCGGCGCTGTCTGCGCTCGCGGCGGTCTGTTTTCTATTCCCGCTCTATTTCATGGATACTCATCTCTACAGCAACCTTGAAAAGGAACGCGAGATCAAAGACAAGCTGCGGACGGCAAAAACCGAACTCGAGCATGCGATGAATCCCGCCGCTTTTCAGGCGTTAGTGAATAAATACCGTTTGAAGTGAGGGCGTTATGGGTCAGTTAGTGTTGGTCCGTCACGGACAGTCGATGTGGAACCTGAAGGATATTTTTACCGGATGGGTGGATGTGCCGTTGTCGAAGAACGGGATCGACGAAGCGGTGCGCGCGGGAACGGAACTCGCCGGGATCGAGTTCGATGTCGTGTTTGTTTCGACACTCGTCCGCGCGATGGAAACCGCGATGCTTATCCTCGCGGGTAACGGCTCGGTGAAGACCCCGGTCGTGATCCACCCCGAAGGCCGGATGAACGAATGGGGTAAGGTGTACTCGGAGGAAGCGCGCGCGGAGATTTTACCGGTCTATACCGCGTGGCAGCTCAACGAGCGTTACTACGGCGAACTGCAGGGGCTGAACAAGGCGGCGACCGCGAAGAAGTTCGGCGACGAACAGGTGAAGATATGGCGAAGGAGCTACGATGTCCCCCCGCCCAACGGGGAAGCGCTCAAGAACACCGCCGAACGGACAATCCCGTTTTTTACCGAAACGATCCTTCCCGAGATAGAAAAAGGTAAACGCGTTCTTGTCAGCGCGCACGGAAACAGCCTGCGTTCGATCATCATGTATCTCGATAAACTATCGAACGAAGAGGTGCTGAAGCTCGAACTGCCGACGGGAGTGCCTGTTTACTACGATTGGACGGGCGGGAATCTGAGAAAAAGAGTATAAATTTTAAGAAAAACCGTTTGGGACTTTACAGATTATAAAAAATAGATATAATGTTAGTCAGAAAATAAATGCTGTTTTTGGAGCGACTGAATGGAAGGAATGGATTCCGATGTATCTATCAGCATCAAGGTAGAGGAACGAGGGCCGATCATCATCTTCTACCTGGGCGGAACACTTGAAATTATGAATAGCCTACAGCTTGAAAAGCTGATCGAGGATTACCTCCAGAAGTCTTATAAGCATTTTATCTTTCACCTGGGGGCGGTCAGTCATCTTTCGAGCAGCGGAATCCGTGTGTTTGTCACCACGATGCGGCTTCTGAACGATATCGAAGGGAAAATGATCATCTGCGAGCTCAGCCCTATCGTGCACAGGATGTTTGTCGCGATCGAACTGATGGAAATATTCGAGATGGCTGAAAAACTTGACGACGCCGTACAGGTAATCCATGATTTTATCGAAGAGAAGACGAAAAAATAACGCATCCTATTGACAAAATCGAAAAGAATTTATAAAATCAGTAGACCGAACTAAGCAGTTGGGCGCAGAATTTGAATTGAGGAGAAAACTATGCACTACTTATCAAAAGAATGGTTATACTTGTTTACGGTTTTACTAATGAAAAATAAGGTATCCGATTTATCTAAAATAAAGCATTTCGATTGGAATCTCCTCGGAGATATGGACGACGATTACGATAACGACTTCGATAACGACGCGGACGAATTCGAGGAAGACGATTATTTTGACGATGAACTCGATGAAGATGCGGACGCGGATTCCTTGGACGACCTGTATGAAGAAGACGATGAAGAAGAGGAAGACGAAGATTGGGATGAGGACGATCTCGAAGAATAACCGGCCCGGTTTGAATTGCATATCGTTCGATATGAATCCGGATGCCAGTTCATTCTTGTGAGGGGCAGTTGTCTATTTCGGGGGCGTTATGAAATCGGTCGAAAGACCTGATTTTTTTAAGCTGTTCTTTGAGAATCTTGCATATCCCGTATTAGTTCTTTCTCCCGATATGTCGGTTTTCCTGATAAATCCGTCATTCGGCGCTTTATTCAAATGCCTGCCCGAAAAAACCCTGCAAAAAAGTGTTTTCGATACCGGATTGAAGGCTTTGTTCAATTCCTTTCACGATGCGGAAAGTCTCGCGAATTTCCTCCATTCCGATTCCGGCAGTGCAATCCCGTTTGAATACGAAGAAGGCTTCAATTTCCTGAGCGGATATTATCAGGTCAACGAGATCGGAACGGGCGCGGAATTGCTTTATGTGCTGGAATTCCACGAGACATCGCACGGCAGCGCGTCATCCTTCATCAGCAATCATAGACTGGACGCGTTCAGGAATGTCCTCAACGCATCCCCGATGGGATTTCATCTTTACATCCTCCGCGGGGACGGACGGCTGGTGTTTATCGGGGGGAATCCCGCCGCGGATAAAATGCTCAAACTCGATCATAGCCGGTATATCGGTAAAACGATCGAAGAGGCGTTCCCAAACCTGGCCGGAACGGAAATTCCGGATATCTACCGGAAGATCGCGAAGGAAGGCGGGATTTGGAAAACCGAGTCCGTCGAATATAAGGACGACAAGATCGATGGCGCGTTCGAGGTGTTCGCGTTCCGCACTCTTCCGAACCACACCGCCGTCATGTTCCTCGAGATCAGCGAGCGGAAAAGGATCGAAGAGGAAATGGGTTATACCAAGAATCTCCTTGAATCGGTGATCGACCAAAACCCCAGCGGGATTATTATCGCAGACAGAAGTGACGGGAAATGGCGGATCGGGTATATCAACAAAGAGGCCAAGCGGATATTCGGGGTCGACTTTATCGGGCACACGGTGTCCCATGACGGCCTCGGCGACAAGTCCAATTCCGTGTTCGCGAACATAAAGATTTACGATAGTACCGGCCGTCTCCTCGAACCGTCGGAATTCCCCCAGCATCGTGTTTTTATTCAGGGCGAGACGCTGGAATGGATGGACTATATAGTCGAGAAGGCTCAGGGAAAACGGGTCAATGTCCGTATCTCCGGGGTGCCGATCCGCGCGGAAGATAAAACGCCCGTCGCCGGAATGCTGGTCTTGATGGATACTACCGCCAATGTCAGACAGCAGGAAGAATTGAAATATATCGGCAGACTGCTCGAGGGCGTATTCGAGCATGATTCCACCCCGATGCTGATCGCGAACTATCCGGACGGCGTGATTATCCGCTCTAACGACGCGTGCAGGACAATTCTCGGCGTCGAAGACGAACCTTCCTTTATCGGATTGACCCTCAACTCAATCCAAAAGTCGTGGATGGATTATTATATCGACGGGAATCCCATCCCGTTGAACGATCACCCGTTATCGAAGGCGCTCCGGGGCACTCGCACCGAAAAGGAGATCATCCGAATTGTGTGTAAGGACGGCGCGGAACGTTGGGCGATGGTTGACGGAATCCCGATATTTGACGAGAAAGGCGATCAGCTTGCGGCGTTGATCGTGTTCCCGGATATCACCGATCTCAAACTCACACAGGACTCGTTACGTGAAAGCGAACAGCGCTACAAACAACTCTTCGAATCCGCGAGCGACGGTATCGCGATCATCACCGGAAACTACTTTGCCGAATGCAACAAACGGTTCAGCGAAATCCTCGGGAGGCCGAGAAGCGAAATTATCGGTCATGCTCCCGAGGAGTTCTCTCCGGCGAAACAGCCTGACGGGATGGATTCGGTCGAGAAGGCCCATGCTTTTATCAGCGAGTCACTCACAGGCGAAGCCCAGTATTTCGAGTGGATTCATTCGAAACCGAATGGTAAATTGATCAACACTGAGGTATCTTTGAGCAGATATGAACTGTACGGGGAATTCTATGTACTCGCTATCCTCCGCGATGTCACCGACCGCAAGAAAATGGAGACGGCGTTGAAACAAAGCGAGGAACAGCTTCGGCAGTCACAGAAGCTGGAATCGATCGGGCGTCTCGCAGGGGGTATCGCCCACGACCTCAACAACCTCCTGACTCCCATCCTCGGGTATTCCGATCTCCTTCTGACTGCCGAACTCGCGGCGGACAATCCTATCTATGAGATCGTGAAAAACATTATGGAAGCGGCCGAACGCGCGAAATCGCTCACCCAGCAGTTGCTGGCTTTCGGGCGGAAACAGACGCTCCAGATGGAAGTGGTCTGTATTAACAACGTCGTCGAAAATTTTATCAAGATACTGGACAGGATGCTCCGGGAGAACATCACGATCAAGACCCATTTTGCTAAAGACCTCAAGAATATCGAATGCGATGTCGCGCAGATCGAACAGGTCGTTCTCAATCTCTCGATCAACTCTCAGGATGCGATGCCCGGCGGCGGGATAATCGTTATCGAAACGAAAAATGTCTATCTTGACGAAATGTACGCTCAAACCCATAAGGATGTCGTTCCCGGTAATTATGTGATGCTTTGTATCAGCGATACAGGGCAGGGAATTCCCACCGATATTCAGGAGCAGGTCTTCGAACCGTTTTTCACCACAAAACGGAAGGGGGAAGGGACGGGGTTGGGTTTGTCGACGGTCTACGGGATTATCAAACAGCACAACGGGCATCTCTGGATGTACAGCGAGCCCGGCAAGGGCACGACGATGAAGATATATTTCCCGTTGGTGGACAAGGACGTACTCGATAAACCGAAACCCAAGCCCGCAGAGGTATCGGGTAAGAAGGACAAGCGTGTTTTGCTTGCTGAAGACAACACTACGGTCCGGGAGATGACTGCGGAACTGCTGAAAAGGATGGGTTATCATGTCGAGGCGGCGGATTCCGCCCGGAACGCGCTGGAGATCGCCTCGAACTCCGCTTTCGACCTTCTGCTGACCGATGTGATCATGCCGCAGATGACGGGTGTGGAACTGTACAAGATGGTGAACGAAGTCCGGCCGGGTATAAAAGTCTTATATATGTCCGGCTATACCGATAATGTGATCGCCCATCACGGTGTCCTTGACAACGGTGTCAGCTTCCTACAGAAACCGTTTACCACACAGGACTTAGAGGAAAAACTCAACAAAATCTTCGGTTAGAACTATTTCGATTTCTTTACGGTCTTCCCATCCCAGACATACACCTCGGTGACCCGCGACAACTCGCTCTCGCCGGTTTCCTCGTTAATCAATTCTTCATCCTTAGTCACCGTGATCTTGGTTTCCTTCTTACCCTGTGCGGGCAGGACGATCTTATAATCGATGGAGCAGAGCTCGTTTCCGAAGCTGTCCAATGTCGCGACATAATAGAGCTTCTTGCCGTCGCAGAGCAGGAAGATCTCGCCGTTCAAGACGTCGCATGCGTCATACTGGAACACGATATGGATAGCATCCGCCGGGTTTTTAAAACCTATCTTCTGCTGAAGGTCGATCAGTACATCATATTCGACACCGGCACCCATCCCGAGCACATTTTGGAAACCCGGCATGTCGGGAGATTCCGAAACGAGTTTCCCGTTCTGGAGAAGGCGGGCTTTGAACATGAGACTTTCTTTCCCAAACCCCGAGACCCCGAAAAGGACGGTATCCATCACCCCGTCGTTCAGGATATCGCCGGTGTACGCTGTTTTCGAGATCAAGCCGCCCCAGATATAGCCGCTGCCGGATTTCCCGGAATTTTCTTTATAAGAGACCTTGTACCAGTTTTCGGAATACCCGTTCTGTTCGAACTTCGCATCGTCCTTCTCGATAATCGCGACTTCCGTGCCAATCGCAAGCTGTGCGGTTACCTTTCCGGCAGGCGATGCCTGATCGCGGACATTGACTTTATCGCCGTAAAGAAGGACTTTCGCTCCGGGCTCGTATCCGTTAGGAGTGTTCTGCCCGACTTGTCCGGGGAATACCGGGATCGCCGCCGCGAAAATACCTATTGCTATAATAGAAAATAGTTTCATGTTTCCTTCCTTATGGAGTAGTTGTGCACGATTGGTGTCTGAATAATGCCCTATCGCTGGCCGTCGCGGTTTCGCGCGCACGCCACCAGATGCCCGACCGTGAGTTGTTCGTCGGAAATGGAGAGCGGGATATTCGTGTCGAACGAGCTTTCGACATTGACATAGATTTCGATCAGGTCGGAATCGCTCGCGCCGAGGTCGTGGATCAAATAGGAGAACATATCTATCTCCCGCCTCGGTACGTGAAGCTGTTCGGAAACGATCCGTCTTACCCGGTTGTAAACTTTCCCCATACTACCCTCTTCCTCTTTTTCATTCGAGAAAAGGATTCAAAAAAATCGTTAATAATTTTCCCCGCTGTTATGTAATTCTATTACTTGAAAAGAAAAATGTCCAATTTTTCAATAATATCCTTCCGGTTTTTTGATACCGGAATAAAAAAGCGTAAAAAAATCGACCTCACGATTGGCTATATATATAGGAGAACGAAACGAGGAGGTAAAACGGATGTTAACGCTCAGGAACATCGAAATGCTCCGCGCGGGCCCGACCAACGACGGCCGGTATGTGACGTCGAAAAAGGTCGCCCGGATTTACCGCGATACTCTCATGGCGATGGCGGACGGACTGAAACCCAAGGCGAAGGTCGGCGATTCCCATGAGAACGCGGAGGTGTCGGGGGTGATTTCGGAGATCAGGCATATCGGGGATTCGCTGATCGGGGATATCCTCATGTCAGAAGACGTGTTCGAGAAGATGAAGAACGGCGCTATCCCCGACGACCGTTCGATCGAGGTCGCCTGCGGGTTCACTTTGTCTAACGGCATCTCGCTCAAACAGGTGATAACGGGGATCGTGTTCGGGGTGGGTCTTCCCGCCGAGCATGCGCTTGCGCCGCTGTTCGAGTCTTCTCACGCGGGTTTGTTCAGGCAGTTCGCACAGAGCCTCGCCTCGGACACAGTGAAGGTGGAACTCGAAGTGGAGGAGTACGCGAGGCTGAAAAGCGGCATGGAGGCAGTCCGGCCCCGGTCTCAGGAAGAACCCGGCACACCCGCGGAGGGGAAGGTCAAGGATGTGTTTTTCGAATCGATCTGCGGCGGGGACGTATTCATCCCGGGATTGCGGGAACGGCTCGAAACGGTCTACGAAGGCGTGCGGAGGCTTTCCGGCCATGACGGCGCGATCGAGTGCCTGAGGGAGATATTCACCTCGCGCGCCGCGCTCCATACCGCCCCGAGTGTACCGCTACTGCGCCTCGCGGGTAAAGGGGTTGTTTCCGGGACGAACGGCGCGTTCGACCCGACCAGTCATTGACGAATTATCGAATTTTCAAGGAGGATTAAATGGCTCTCATCGAAAAGTTCAAAGATCAGGGAGTCGAACGGATCGGTAACGGAACTGTCGCGGCGGAAAAGTCGTTATCGAGGGGAACGATCGCGATGTTCAACGCGTCCGGTGCCCTCGAAGAAGCCGGCGATACCGCCGGGTGCGTTTTCGCCGGGATCGCGAAGCATAGCGCCGAGGCGGGAGAGAATGCCGAGTTCGACTACGGCAGTCCGTTCTTCTATCCCGCAGTTACCGCCGCGCTGGCGGATATCGGGGACGAGGTCTATATTTCCGGCGCGGGTACTCTCGCTAAGACCTCGGTAAACCGTATCGCCGCCGGACGGATAGTCGACGCGGAAGCGGGCTCCGGCTGGTGGATCGATCCTTTGCTCGCGGGCGCTCCCGCATGGGGGCAGACTGACACCGACGCGAGCGGAGAGGTCGCAGTGGCGGGGATGTCCGCCGACGGCATCGTAATGGTCACTCTCGCGGAAGACCCCGGCTCGAATCAGGCGTTATCGGACGTCGTCTGCGCTTCCGGAAAGTTCACAGTCTATGCCACGACCGGCGCGGCGCGCGCCGCTCTCGCCTCGAAGAAGATCAATTTCCTGATCCTCGCGAAGGCTTAGTTCAAAAAGGAGGAAAAGATGCCTATTGATATCGCTGAAATGAACCAGATCGAAAAACTGGTGAAAGACGAGTTTGGAGGGGCGTTCGCTCAGGCTCCTGTCAGCTACCAGCTTTTCACTTCCGAGATCATCGACACGGAATCGATCACTCCGTTCGAATGGATCGGCGCTCTGCCCCGTGTGCGTGAATGGATCGGGGCGCGCCATATCGAGGATATGCGCAACTACGACTACACGATCAAAAAGCGCGACTGGGAACTGACAATCCGCATACCCTACCGCAAGTTCTGGGAAAGCTCGAAAACCCAGCTCGCGATGTTTGTCCGCCAGCGCGTCTCCCAGCTCGGAACCCAGTTCCGCAAGGACTATCCCTCCGAGATAGTGGTGCAGGCTCTCGAGAACGGCGATACCAATCTCGCCTACGACAACGTGGCTTTCTTCGCGAACACAGGCCGCGCCAATGTCAACCTGATCGACGGCGCGGGGACGTCCACCGACAACCTGATCGCCGATATCGAGAAATGCCGTTCCGCCATGAAAAAATTCAAGGACGATCAGGGAAGAACCCTGAACATTACCGGCGACCTCGCGGTGATTCCGCCCGAACTTGAGATCAAATTTATGGAGATCACACGGGCTAAGCTCCGCGACGGTTCCGACAACGTGCACTTCGGTTCGCTCGAATACGTGGTCGACGCGCGCCTCACCGATGTATCCGACTGGTACTTTATCGCTTCCAACGAGTTTATCAAACCGGTACTTTTCGTTTCGCTCGGCGGTGTGAATGTCGCGGTCAAGGATTCGACCTTCGACAACAAGTCGCTCACTATCGGCGCGGACGCTACCGGGAATGTGGGGTATTCCTTCCCTGAACTCGCCATCAAGGTCGTCAACTCATAGCGCCCCCTCCCTACCCGGACAGGGAACTCCGGTTCCCTGTCCTCTATTATTCAAGGAGGAAAACGATGCCCGAAACAAAACGGAATAACGAAGGGCCCGAGATTATGAAGAAAACCGGCAAAATGTATGTATTGGATACCCGCTGCGATAGGGTGTTCGAAGTGGCCGACCGCGAACTCTTCCGGAAACTTCTCGCGAAGGACTCCGGCAGATATATCGAGGCGTGATATGGCATACTGTACTCTGGACGACGTCAAGAGCGTCAAATCGGTCACGCGGCTTCTCGCGCCCGAAGGGAAATGGAGCGATGCGGATATCGCGGCGCTGATCGACGAGATCGGCGCGAATGTTATCGACGTCCGGATCGGAAGGTGCTACATCGTTCCGGTGACGCAGGTTCCGGGCGTGCTGAAGCGTATCTGCCGCCTGAAGACCGCGTTCGAGATGCTCGCCCAGGAGTTCGGCAGGAACAACGGCGAGTTCGACTACCTCGAAAGGGAAGCCGAATGGCTCCTGAAAGGAATCGAGGAACGGCGGATTTCGCTCGACGGCGCGGAATTGGCCGCCTGCTCCGCGCCCGCGGTGTCGGGCGAGACGGCGCGCTTCTTCGGGATGGAGGACGGCGATGGATGATGTGCTTGCTAAGATCAAGGAACTGATCGCTGAAATCCCCGAAGCCGGGACTGTCGTGATCGGCGAGAACACCCGCGATATCCCAGCGAGCGCGGCGGCATTCGTGATAGTCCGTGAGGACGACCCCGCCGAGACCTACGAGTATTCCGGCAACATCAAACGGCACGCGTTCCATGTTCGTATCCGGGCGGGTTCGGCCGCCGCCGATCCGTTCGCCGAAAAGGCGGTGATGAACGCTATCGCGCTCGCGAAGAAAGTACGCGGAAAGCTCGCGGCGGACAAACTGCTCGGCGGACTGGTGACCGCCGGACGTCTCCTGCGGGAGGCTGTTTCGGTCGAGAGCGCGGGCGGCGAAGGGCACACCAACAAGTGGCGGAGAGTCCGCGAGCTCTATTACGAATTCGCGCGTTTCGAGAACGGCGACTAAAAGGAGGTTTCATGGCTTACGAGATGAATCCCGGGGCGATTTCCCTCGGGGCATGTAAAATATGGTACTGGGACGAGGACTGGGTCGGGATCGGCTCGACAGTCGGCGGCGCGGTGATCAGCTACCTTCCGCAGTACTACGACCTGAAAATCGACCAGTTGGGCGAGACGGTGGTGAAGAAGATGCTTCAGGGCGAATCCGCCGGGGTATCGTTCGGGATCGCGGAAAGCGGCCTCGACAAGCTCAAGCTCGCCATCCCGTTCGGCACGATCTACGTCTCCGGCTCCGACCGCGCGATGGGTGTCGGGGTGAACACGGGCGGCGACCTTCTCGAACGGACGCTGAAACTCAAGGTGCACCCGATTAATACCCGGGGGACGGGCGGGACGGACGACGAGAGCTATATCGACGACGACTTCACGATCTGGAAAGCCGGGAATACCGGCGCGGTCGAGATACCGTTTTCGCCCAGCCAGCCGCGTGTCTACCGTGTGGCGATGGCGATTTTTCCCGATCTCACGAAGGACGCGGGCAAGTATCTTTTCCTGATCGGCGACCCCGAGGTGAGCGGCGAGGACACCCTGCCGCCGTCGGTGACCGCCGGGAAGGCCGAGGTGGACGGAGTGGAGACGGATATCGCGGGCGCGGCGGATGTCGATATCGATACTGTGATCAAACTGACATTCAGCGAGGCGCTCAAGGAAACGACGGTCGGCGCATCGCACTTCATCCTCAAGGCGGACAACGGCACCACGGCGATCAACTGCGCGATAGTGTACGACTCGGCTCTGCATCAGGTCACACTCGATCCGGCGTCGAACCTTTCTAACTCCACGGTCTATGAGGTGATCGTGAACGGGCTCCGGGACATTTCAGACAACGCGATGAGCACGCCGTACATCGCCCGTTTCACGACCGCCGCGGCTTAGAGTTTTTATACCCGTTATCGCGGCCGGAAGCTTAGTCCGGCCGCGTTGTACGGAATACGTCTTTATTTTTCGGAGGCTATATGGGAATATTCGACGGGATCGAATTGACGATAGAAACCGGGATCAGTTTCGGGAGAAAGGCGCGGGTGCGGAGACTTCCGTTGGGGGAACGCGCCGAGTTTGTGATCGCGTACGACAGCTATCTTGTATCCGGCGGCGCGGAGGCTGAAGCCGAACTGGCGCGGCGCGTAACGGATGGGCGCAGGCGTTTTCTCACCCGAAGCGACCGGCAGAAGATTCTCCGGGCGGCACTCCTGCTCAATTCCGATGTTCGGACGAGGGGAGGCGGAAGACCCGCAGACCCCGACAGGATCGCGAAACTGATCGCATACTTCGGGCGGGAGTTCGGCTTCTCGAAAGACGAGACGCTCGCGCTTTTTCCCGAGGAGATCGACGCGATTATCCGTGAGAACGAACGCCTGAAGGCGAACGAATGGACTCTCCTTGCGGGGTTGATCCACTTGCCCGCGGAGACGGTGGGGGTGATCGAGCGGGTGAATCCCATGAACGACGACCGGCCTATCGACAGGGACGCGGTCGAAGGCTTGAAAAACGCTCAAAGGAGGAAAGTATGCCGGTAACGCTCGATGAAGCGAGAAACTACATGGATATCGTCCGCGAGACGGACTCCGCCCTGAACGAACTCGCCGTGAGGTGGGATGTGCTGAACGGCAAGACGGCCGAAGCCGAAACGGGGCATATGAAGATCAACAGCAGGATCGAGACTCAGAACGCGCTGACCGCCGGGCAAAAGAGAATCCTGTCCGACAGCCTTGATGTGACAAATAGCCTTCTCGAGCAATTCGGCAAGCTGGCGCCCGAAACCCGCGACTGGACGGAGGCGATCTCCGGCGCGCTCACATCTCTCGCGCGTTTCGCGACGGGCGATATTGTCGGCGGGATTGTTTCGGCTATACAGACGGTCGGCGAGGCGATCTCCGATGTGCTCGGTCTGGGCGATAAATGGCAGGAACAGCTCGACGCGGTGGACGATGTATTCGAACAGATCGGTATCGCGGTCGAGAAGTCGTGGACGATCATGGACAAGAAAGTCCGCGCCGGGAAAATGACCCTCGACGAAGAGCTGAAGGCGTTGAAACTCCAGCAGGATAACCAGAACGCGATGCGGCTTTCGGAGGAGCAGAGACTCGATCTCGCGATCAAGATCAAGGATGTCGAAGAAAAGCTTTACCGACAGAGTGTGGAGAAGGAAAAGGAGCTCGCGGCTCTCGCGGAGGCGAGACGGCGGAGCCAATTGGACGATATCCAGCGGAAGATTTCGCTCGGGCTTATCGATGTCCAGAATGTCGGGGAGGCGGGATCTCTTGCGGGACAGTTATCCCGGCTCGACTATAACGGGACGGCGCTTGCCGCCGAGCTCCAGAAATTCGGAGTATCACGCGCATCGGCCGCCGGAGTAATCAATATCAGCCAAACCAATTTCGGGATGACCGGAGCGCAGGCGGGAGAGCAGATCGCTAAGCAGATTTCTTCGGCTACCGGCGGGTACTGACGCTCCCGGGAGTTCGGGACTAATGTCAAGGAGGTTTTTATGATAAACGGAAAGAGCCTGAAGCTTTTCCCATTCAGGAAAAAGAAACTGATCCGCAACAATATTATGCCGCACTTCTGGCAGATTCTCGCCGAATACTCGTCATTACTGGGAACGCACACGGTGTACGATATCCCCTCTAAGGGCGGATTGACCTATCTCAGCGGCGCGATAGCGGGGGCGTATATCTGTGTGTGGAGGACATGCCCGCCCGCCTCTCTCGATACCCCGGAAACGGCGTCCGCGCAGGCGGGGGGTGGCACCAACTCGATCAAACTGAACTCGGGCGCATCGTCTGTGAACGACTTCTATAAAGGGATGGTCGTTCGGATCACCGGAGGTACCGGCAGCGGGCAGTACAATATTATCACCGGGTATAACGGCACGACAAAGATCGCGACTGTCGGGGGAAACTGGACGGCGCCCGACGCGACCAGCATTTATGAGGTCGGCGGGTATGATAGGATAGACACCGCCGATCTCGCTCCCCATACCTCTGTGATCGTCACCGGATTAGTGCTTAACTCGTCCGGCCAGCCGGTCAGCCCGTTCAATACCATCAAGTTCGCGTTCGGTACTCAGAACGGCGATTATGCCAAGCTGTCGGTCTATTGGGCGCGGTTAATCGATTTCACCTATCCGTTACTGCCGCCGACCGCTATCTACAACTGGAAAGCCTATTATTCCGCTCTGCACCTCTCCGACTTCGGCGGCGACATCGGTATTCATACCAACCTGACTCTGACAAACGTCTATCTCAGGACGGATGTGTGGGACGGGCTCAAACTCTACTTCACCGAGTCCTGTACATGGACGAATGTCGTCTTCGAGCGGGAGGACGGAACGGGCGTCAGGATGCTGTTAATTAATATCAGCAGCGCGTCCCTTGCGATCACTAATTTCAGGGGGAAGGGCGATTTTGTCGCGGAGATGGACGCCAACCCGGCGAACGTGAACTTCTCGAACGCTTATATAGACGGCGCGGCGGGCTTCCCGGGCGTCACCGGACTGCCGGGATATACTTATATCCACTCTAAGGATTTCAGCATCTACGGCCTGAACGCCCTATCGAACTACACACTCGTGCCGTTCGAGGAATACCCGGCAATCTTCCCGTCTGTTTACGATACCATCGATTGGCAGGAGGTGAATTGGAATGATTTTATCAGCCAGACCGCGGAGTTCTCGGCGCGTTATATTCCGGATACGACGTTCTACGGACTGGGTACGAAGCTGTACTATAGTATGAAATTCGTCAATTCCGAAGTGGCGGACGAGTTGAAAAACGGGTTCGGCGACGGCTGGGTGTTTATTGTCCGGCGCGAAGATTTCGAGCACGACCTGACCGGTACGCAAAAGTATATCAAGAACTTCATGTTCTACAACGAAGCCGGGTGTACGAACCTGTACGATTTCCAGTCCGACGAGAATTTCCTGATCCTGGCGGAAGACGCCTCGGGTAATCAGGCGGTCTTCGTCTATATGGCGAACGTCCTTTACACTGCGTACGTCTCGGATATCTATTTCGGTACAGTCTATACGGTACGGCGCTGTTTTCAGATATGGGAAAAGGCGAACATCGCGGACGGGTTGAGAAACCTGTTCAAGGACTATTCGACACAGAAGGGGCTGGAAAACTCGCCTATCGAAGGCTCGATAGAATTCAACAATATCGATAACGAGTGGGTGGTACGTTAGAATGCCGGACAGAACGGCATGCAAAAAGGAGAGTTACGATGCGGTTTATCTGCCCTGAAATAGAAGCGAGGCCTGTTCCCGAGCTGATCCTTCAGCTCTACGAAACACGAGACTACCCCGAAGTATCGCTCTCGGATATCGACGGCAACACGCTGACGCGCCTCATCCAGTCGAGGATCTATGACGGTTCGGCGCTGAAGGACCAGCGGTACTACTACGGCCGCTCCAAGCTCGCGGGCTACTTTACGTCCTTTCCGTTAAACACCGATGCCCGGACTATCGCGGGACTCGCGTCAGCGACGGGAATGGATATCGGGACGAACTTCACGGACACCGCGAGTTACTCGTTCAGATTCCGTTCGTTCCTGGAAGAACCCGTGTTCGGGACATCGCTGTGGTACACGGTATTCACCGACGGCGGATTGTACTTCGCGCTCCCGTTACGGCGCGCCGACGCCCGCAATCTCGCGCAGTTCAGCATAGTGAGCGACTTTAAGAAAGAGACTTTTTTCGACAGTCCGGCGTACTCCGGAGAAACAGGCGGCCGCTTCACTGTCAACGCCGACTACGGGCATGTCATACCGTCGGCGGTAGACAGTACCCAGAAGGCGCGGGTACTCAATAAGGCGATGTCGAAAAACCGGGTCGCGCGTGTCAGGAGCGGGCAGGAGAACGTCCGTCCTGGGGATATCTTCGTGCATGACGCGGCGGTGTTTGTCATCCTCTCGAAATGCTCGTTGGGAACGGGGCAGTTCGAGTATACGGGGGTGAAGGAAAGTTCCCTGAGCTGGACATTCGCGGGGGCGAACGAATCGCCTGTCGCGCCGGTGTGTGCACCGCTCGGGCTCGCCATACCGTCTGGGGCGGTGATCCCTTACGGCGGAGCTTCCGCGCCGGCGGGCTTCCTTCTCTGCGACGGCGCATCCTATCTGCGTTCCGCCTATCCCGGGTTGTTCGCGGTGATCGGGACAAGTTTCGGAGCGGCGGACGGCACGCATTTCAATGTTCCAGACCTGCGTGGAATGTTCCTGAGGGGACGCGACGGCGGCGCGGGAGTCGACCCGAACAGGACGACGCGCACCGCGCTCAAGACCGGCGGGGCGGCGGGCGACAATGTCGGTTCGTACCAGACTGACGCGTTCCAGGGGCATTACCATAAGGAGATGAACAGCTATAACGGCGGTGCGACCATCCGAATAGGGTTTAAGTCCGACGGGGGCGGGGACGCCGACAACATTTCGACCAATTCGACGCGCCAGCCTATCGCCGACGGGACGAACGGCACGCCGAGGGTATCGAGCGAATCCCGCCCGAAGAATGTATCAATCAATTATATCATCCGGACCTAGAGGTGTAGCATGCCGACAGTAAAAGAAGTTTTGGAAAGACTGGTCGAAATGACGCAGAAGCTGGACGTCTTAGTACAGAAACTGGACGACTACAAGGCGGAGCAGAACAAGGTGAATAACGATCTCGAGAAGCGGATGATGAAAATCGAAGACCGTCAGACAAACTGCCGGGCCGATGTGACCCGACGGCTCGACGAACTCCGCCCCGAGCGCAGGCGCGACCGTATCCGCGAATGGATGCTGTTCCTGCTGACGGCCGCCGGGGTGGCTGGCGCGGTATTGATCCCGATGACGTATCTGGTGCAGAGGATTATTCAGTCGTTCCCGAAAAACATGTAAGCAAGGAGGCTTGATGAAAACCGGAAAAGGATGGATTATTGACAGATTGAAACGAACGATGTACAATGCTCTCAGCCTGTCGTTCATGACATGGGCGGCGATTCTTGTGTGCTACTACGCGAACGGTCAGGCGGTAGACCTGAACTTTCTCCTTTTTACCGCGGCGGTGATCGGCATCAAGAAGTTCGCGCGTCCGTCCGGAGAGACAAAGGAAGGCGACCGATGACCCGGGCGGAATTCGATACGTTGAAGAACCCCGGTGTTTTCACGAAGGATTACAGGGGACAGGTGCTGATGACTCCGCAGGTCATGGCGAGCACGAAGGTTTCGATTGCCCGGCTGATCGACGGCTTGCAGGAGTTTTTGAAGCATCACGGCGAGTTGAAAGTCGTGATCCATTGCCTCTGGGAAAAAAGCGGCCACACGGCCAACTCGAAGCATTACACCGGAATCGCATGCGATTTCCATCTCACAGGATGCGGTTTTCTTTCCGCGTATGAACTGGTACGGCAATTCCTCGAGGAAGTAAATCTCGCGGACAGCACGGGGTGGGGGTTATACCCAGATTGGAACTATCCCGGTTTTCATCTCGACCTGCGCGGGAAAAAGGGACGTTGGGGATACTACGGCGGAGAGATGCGCGGGTTCGACGAGACTTTAAAATACGCGCGGGATAAGTTCGGGAAGGTCAGTTAGATATTGGATTAAAAATATAACGAAGGGGTCTATATGGAGAAAATTCCGGCTGGAGAGAGAATGCGGACGCTGCTGAAATGCGATCCGGTGACTGTGGTGATCCTGCTAATCCTCGGCCTCGGGGGCGGATTCGCGCTCGGGTATTTCACCGCGCCGAAGGAGATCAACGAGTACCAGTACATCACCCAGCAGCAGACACAGATGCAGGCGCAGGGGCAGATGACAGTCACTGTGGTCGACGGCAAGGCGCTGCAGTCGGTCACGATCCAGCTCGAGGGAATGACGAATATCCGTTTCCTCACCGTGTCGAACGGCGTGACGAATGTAGCGTCGAACGATATCATGATGGATATCAAGAAGAAGTAGATTTCCCGAAAGAGCGAAGATTTTCCCAGACAAAAAATCCGGCGGCACCCGGCTGTTTCCGACCGGAAATTGCCGGGTTTGCGGTATTTCAACCCTTTATATCCTTGTCATTTTCCCGCTCCGTATATATAATAATCATCATAAAATCGGGAGACAGCCATGAGAAAAGGGGTAGTCTTTTTCGCGGTAATCCTTTGCGCCGCCGCGCTCTACGGGGCCGCCGACGAGAAATATAAAAAGGCGCTCGACGCGTACAACAACGGTGTCTACACCCTCGCGCTCGGGTATTTCAACGACGTCATCGCGGAAGACCCAAAGGGCGATTACGCCGACGATGCGATGTACTATATCGGGCTCTGCTATTACCAGTCGCAGAAGTTCGAGATCGCGATCCAGTCGTTCAAGGACTTGATCAAGGAATACTCCGGCACGCTCTATAAAGAGAAGGCGCAGTTCCTGATCGCGAACTCGTACTATAAGATGAAGAAGTACGACACCGCCGTGCAGAACCTGAGGATATTCAACAAGGAGTATCCCGATTCCCAGCTGAAGCCGAAGTCGCATTATATCATCGCGTTCGCCTTGCTCCTCGGCAACAAGTTTTCGTCGGCTGTGGAAGAGTACCAGTATATCATCAAAACCTATCCCAACTCGGATATCGCCGAGGAATGCACCCTGCGTCTCGGGCAGGCGTACCTCTACGATAACAACTTCGCTCAGGCCGTCAAGACGCTCGGCGATTTTATCTCGCAGTACCCCAATTCCAAATACCGCGCCGAGGGCGAGTTCTTCCTTGGGAAGAGCTATTTCCAGTCCGACAAGGACAACGACGCTCTGAGGTATTTTACCGAACTGTCTAAGAAGAAGGACTTCGAATACCAGATACAGGCGATCTATTACTGCTCGCTCATTTTCATCAAGCAGAAGAACTATATCGAGGCCGAAAAGTATCTCGCGCCGCTTGCGTCCCAGTCCGTCGCCGACGAGTACAAGGAAGAAGCGTTGTACAAGCTCGGGCTGATCTACAAGCTCCAGAAGAAGTACCCCGAGGCGATCTCGATGCTGAACGACCTTGTGAAGATATTCGGCCCCGGGTCGCGTTACTACCAGAAAGGGATGACCGAGCTCGCGGCGTGCTATATCCTTACCGACGATTTCGGGACGGCGGTCGATGTGTACAAGAAGATCGCGGCTTCCGGCGGGGAAGGCGAGGCGATCTCGATGCTCAAGCTCGGCGAATTGAAATTTCTCCAGAAGGACTACACCCAAGCCGTCGCATACTTCGAGCAGATACTCGCTAAATTCGGGAATACCGAATACGGGCGCGACGCGCTTTACTGGAAGGGCAAGAGCCTTGTCGAGCTCGGTAAGTACGATCAGGCGGTGAAGGTGTTCGAGGACTACCTGGTCCGTTATCCCACCACCGATATGTCCGACGAGATATATCTCTTTATCGGCAACGCCAGCGCGAAGATCGGCAAGTACGATCAGGCGCTGAAGAACTATAACGCCGTCCTTTCGAAAAAAAACGAGAACGCTCCGCTCGCGTTGAACGCGATAGCGTGGGTATACATCCAGAAAGAAGAATATCCCCGCGCGCTTGAGTTCCTGAACGAGCTGATTAAGAAGTACCCTTCGCATGCCCTTGTTCCGCGCGCGTATTACAGTATGGGCATTATCAACTATAACCTGAAAAATTACCCCGAAGCCGAAAAGTACTTCCGCAAGGTGGTCGACCAGTACGGCAGTTCGCCTTACGCGGTCGACGCCGCGATCAAGTTCTCGTGGCTCTATATGAAAGACCAGCGTTACGATCAGGCTATCGGGTATCTCACGGCGTATGTCGGCAAGGCCCAGTCCGACGAGCAGAAGTCGGAGATTTACCACCTGCTCGGATGGTGCTATTTCGGTAAAAAGGACTATACCAAGGCTATCGAGTATTTCGAAAAAAGCGCCGTGACCTCGCAGGACAAGAACCGCAAGCTCGAATCGATCCTCTATATCGCGAAGTCTTACTTCAACTCGAAAGACGTCCTGAAGGCTATCGAGACGTACGAGAAGTATATTGTCACGGCTAAAGAATACGGAATAACCAAGGATATTCCGGCGGTCATGTCGGATATGGCATGGAGCTATATCGAGAGCGGCGAGGAAAGCAAGGCGATCGATATCTTCAATAAGATCGTCGCGGAGTACAAGGACAATCCGTACACTGTAGAGGCGCTCTATAAGCTCGCGACCTACTATTACGGCGACGGCCGTTACAACGAGGCGATCCAGCGCTTCAACCAGATCCTTTCGGACTACGGGACGAGCGAGCTCGCGAGCAATTCGCTGTACTGGATCGCATGGTGCTATTACTACCTCGGCTCGAAGGATAAATCGCTCGATTACTTCGAGAGCTATATCGCGAAGTATCCCACGGGCTATTTCGCGTCGGACGCAAACTACTATATCGCCGATATGTACTATACGCTTAACAACCTCTCCAAGGCGAGATACTATTACCAGAAACTGATCTCGGACTACCCGTCGTCGCTCCAGGCCGATAAGGCGCAGATCAAGCTCGCCGAGATCAAGCTGAAGGAAGAGGCGAAGGGCAACGAGGAAGCCTACCTGCTCGAACTGATCAATCAGGCTAAATCCGCGCAGGCGAAGGCTATCGCACAGCTTCATCTCGGGCAGTACTATATGCGTGTCCAGCAGTACGCGAAGGCGCTCGTGATGCTCGAAGAGGTGAAGAGCAAGACGACAGGAAGCGAGGCCGCGCAGGCGAGCTTCGAGCTCGGCGAGTATTACCGCGGGCAGGGGAAATATTCCGAGGCTATCGATTATTACGGCGGGATATTCTATGTCTATAAGTTTCAGGCGCTCTACGAGCCGTCTTTATACTGGTTCGCGTATTGTTCGTACCAGATGAAAAACAATAAAGAGGCCGTGCCGATCCTCAATCTACTGATTCAGAAGTATCCGAACAGCGAGTGGAGCAAGAAGGGACAGGACTTATTGAAGGTTATCGGGGAGTAAGCTGTGCGAGGATATGGCCGACAATAGTTTTCGCCGGGTTCTCTTTTTTAAGCGATGAAAGGTTTTTAATATAGGAATCTTTGTTCTTGATGAGCGTATCGATCAATCCCAGCAGGATTGAGGGAGTGATGTGGTCTTCGGTCAGCAGGAGACCCGCGTGATTCGACGCCAGGTAATCCGCGTTGAGGTACTGATGGTTGTCCGGCGAGTTCTTGATCGGGATAAGCAAAGCCGGCGTACCGAAGTGGATAAACTCGGCGATCGAAGTCGCGCCCGCCCGCGATACCGCGCAGTCCGCGCATGAGAAAAACAAATCCATCCGATCGATGAACTTGTACGGTTTGACATTGGGATACTTCGCGCCGATCTCGGCGAGTTTACCTTCTTTCTCCATCCGGTCGTAATCCACCGTGCCCATACTCCAGATCACACCGATCTTTTTATCCAGCAGTTCCGGCAGAATTTCCGCCATCGCGGAATTGACCTTCAGCGCGCCCTGGCTTCCGCCTGTGATCCCGACAATATGCTTGTACCCGGCCAGCCCGAAGAACTTCAGGGCTTCCGCGCGCGGCGAACGGTCCTTGAATATTGACGGGTTGCCGGTATGGATCGTTTTATCAGTCCGCAGTTTCGCGGTTTGTGGGAAAGTGGTATAGACGGTTTCAGCTTTTTTGGAATAGTAACGGTTCGTGACACCAGCGGCGCTGTTTTGCTCGGCGATGAACAATGGCTTGCCGAGAAGCCTCGCTGAAAACGCGACCGGGTTTGAAACGTAACCGCCCGTGATGAGGACGGCGTCCGGGTTCCATTTTTTTATTGTCCGGAAGACCGAGAAGAACGCGCGGACTAATTTCAGGATGTAGATCGGGGTTTTGATGGAGAGCTTCCGGCTGATACCCTGTATCTCGACGAAAATCCGGTCAGCCTCGGCTATCCTTGACGCGACCGTATACTTCATGTCGTTCGAACGGAGTACATAACGGCATTCGACGCCGCGCGAAACGAGTTCCTCATACAGCGCGATCCCGGGGATGAGATGTCCGCCCGTGCCGCCCCCGCTCATCATGATCTTCACGGGATTAGTTACCAGCCCAGTTCAGTATCCAGTAAGTATACTGACTCTTACCGCCGACTTTAACGGCGCCGGATTTTATGTTGGTCATCAATGTCCATTTCATGTTGGTCGTTCCGGTGAATGTATAGAAAATATAGACGTTCGTGCCGTTCATATCCAGCGAGATACGGGAAAGGCCCTCGCGGATCAGGAAATCGTTCGTAGTGATATTGGTAGTAAACCCGTAATTATAGGAGATGACTTCCCTCGCGCCAAATGTATACTTCGCGATGGTGTTTGTGATGCCGTAGTTCGTGGATGTGCCGTTCGTGAATTCCACGTGGGACACGTACCATTGACCCTGAAGAATACTCAGGTCGCTGACATCTCCGCAAGCCGAAAGGGAAATAAGAAACAGGAGAGCGAAAAAATAATATTTCATAATTTTATAAAGACAAAAAAGCCTGTGGATTGGGTCCACAGGCAAGTATAAGGGGTTTTAACCTTATTCGAGACCCTTAGTCTGACCGGCATCCGCGTTAACAGGAGCGGGAGCGGGCTTAGCGACGTTAGTGTCAGCAGCGGGAGCAGCAGCAGCGTTAGTGTCGACAACCGCCGCGTTGGTAACAACGGGAGCCGCATTGGTAGCGGTAGCGGTCTTTCCGCCGCAGCTTACCATAACAAGACCCATAGTGATGCCCAAAACCAAGGCCAAGATCTTTCTCATAATGTCCTCCAAAAAGAATTTTGATTATTATAGCCCCTTTTTTATATTCTCGCAAGTATTAAATTAGTTTTCGGTTAATAATGTGTTAATTAGGGCTTGCTGAAAAACGAATAACTCATTGATATATAATGAAATATTTTAAGATTCGCCTTAGAATAATGCAAGGAAAAACGAAGAAATGGCGAAAAAACCTTGCATATTGAGGCG
>Ga0209416_1000597_pt1 | contig 35851 bp, 61 predicted proteins | sample RifGroF1_FD_184001 | JGI IMG/M metagenome (GOLD analysis project Ga0209416, IMG submission 184001) | Groundwater microbial communities from Rifle, Colorado, USA - Groundwater F1 (SPAdes) (version 2) | ecosystem: Environmental > Aquatic > Deep subsurface > Groundwater | place: Rifle, Colorado...
GTCTTTCTGTTAATCCATATTGTTCTCTTAATATGTCACTAACATATGGTTTTTCAAGTTCAATAAAAGCAGGATCATGAATTATATCAGATATAAATTTAATAGCTTCTTCTGGTTTAAGGTTTGGCATAATAAATTCACACTCCATTCAATGTTATATTTTAAAGTACAGATATATCTCACAACCATTATATCTTCACTGTTATAAATAATCCAATAATATTAAAATAGTTTTTCTTTTTTCTTTTTTAGAATCACAGGTTTTGCACCATGAATAGTAATTACATTCGATTCTTCGGGAAACTCTTTATTAAAACAGTCATTGCAAACATCTCTAATATTAGACTCATCATAATAACTGATCCAATTATTACACTCAACACAATAAAAGAAGTTACTCACAAAATCATAATTGCTGTAGGTATTTTTCTTTTCAATATACTCAAATGGCTCACTAGGTAACTGGTCGAACATAATCCTAACTCTTTCAATTACATCATTGAGTTCATTTATGTTCAAATATTCCTCCTTAGTGTGAGCATTATAATATCCTGTTGAAAGGTTCACTCCAGCAATTCCCCACTCAGGGCAAATTACAGATATATCTGAAAAAGATCCGTAATTTTCAATGAAGCCAAATTTTTCAATATAATCTACAAAATCTGGATTATCACAACGATAAAATACTGCATCATTTGATCCTTTTCTATCAAACTCAATAAGCATATTAACTGGAGGAATTTCTTTAATTTCTTCAATTACTTTATATGCTCCCAAACCCCCTACTTCCTCTTGAGTTGTAAAGATTATATATGGTTTTTGTTCTAATGTTATAAGTTGAAGTATGGCCCATACTCCTGCGCGGTCATCTGCTCCTATGCCTTGAGGACTCCATATAACGTTCTGTTTTTGATCATGGAAGATATGAGTAGGTAATGATAAATGAACGGTGTCTAGGTGTGACACAAGCATTACAGGAATATTCCCTTCAGCATAAATATAATCTTTTGTCTTTGTGACATTTTTATATCCATATTCTTTAGACACTAATAATCGTGATAGGTATTTAAGAAGTTTCTTCTCTGACATCTTGAATAGTTTTTCTAAGTTTTCCATTATGCTGACATCTCCTCTTCAATATCTATTTTATCATAACATGTTACACAGTAGCAATAACCGTCATAGTCCAATTTGTTGTGACTTCTAACATATATCCCACAATCATCGCATTTAACATAATATCTTCCTAGACAACTATTACAAACAAAAATTCCATTTAACATTACTCCATCTGATTTTCTTTCCCAATCTCCACATTCTTTGCACCGAACAAAGTTTTGTTCCCAACAGGAATTGCAGTAATTATTTCTATTGTGATAGTGACTTTCATCTTCACCATGATACAATATTTTACCACAATCAGCACAGATATGAAAAGCACCTCGACATTTTTTACAAATCAATTCATCTGATGTATCTAAATTTTTATCCCCACAAACAGGACAAACTGGAATATTACCAACAATTATATTAGGATTACTACCTCCTTCTACCATTTTTAGTCGCACATATTCTCTCTCAATATTATTTAAGATATCATTATAATGAAAAGGATTATTTATATCCTCCATCATGGCAAAAATTCTATTTCTATTTCTTGTTATAGTATATTTATCTCCTATTCCTACAAAGTTTGAAAATTGATTACCCATTAATTCTCTGGCAACTTTTGCCGCATTTTCATTATCACTAGGATATTGTCTTGAAAAAATGGCTGATAAAGTATTAATGTCAATATAAACAACTTGCCTCCATTTTTTGGTATTGTGCATAAACTTTATACCATTGAAATCATATTCAACATCATTTTCTGACTTTACATATGCAATTACGGAACAACTGTCTGTCATATATGAAAGCATGCCAGTTCTGTATTCTCCTGATGGTCTATGACATGATCTCCAATCACTTTTATTTAACGACATTGTAAGATAATCTAAAGGGTCTATAGACATGACTAGAATTCCTTCAAATTTTAATTGTTGTAAGAACATTGAAAACTTAATAGAAAAATATTCTCGTAGAGTTTTTGTTTTTCCGTTTATTTGAGTATAGTCAGGAATATTATCAATAAGACTGGTAAGATATTTTGATAATTTTTGATTTTTTATGTAATTTCTCATATTTGATCTATCCTTTAGACATTTATTGCTTTTAAACTCTTCTACTGTTAAATCCCTCAACAAATCATCAAAGGAACAAGATGTATAATGATCATTTTCTGATATAAAACTTCTAAACAGTTGACGAATATAATCATCTGATAATGATCCTGAAAATTTTCTTTCAATAGTTAAAGAATCATTAAAAAGTTCAAATATATCTTTTTTATTTTTTAACCATTGAGAAATTAAAGGGTTAATATTTACCTGTTCTTTTCCAGTAAAGGCACGGAACATAGTCTCAATTTTCTCTTGATTGATAGCGTTTAACATTTAAACACACTCTCCTCTTAATATGTATTTTATTTCTTGATTACATTGTATCTTGATTAGATAAAATTTACAAGACCTATAAAGCAATATATAAAAATAATTTTCTAATAAATTTTAATTAACCATTCCAATCTGAGCATTCATTAACATTGAAGATAAATTTGAGTTTGTGTTTCTTCAAACAGGATTTATATTCAATATGATCACAGTCGAGATTAAGACAGAACCAACAAGAGTGTTTAATTTCCATTTTATTCTCCTTTCTATTCAACCAAATAAAAATAACATTTTATGGTAAAAATAATATTATAAAACCCTTTAATAGCAATGGTTTTTAGGAACTGCTTTCCAATTGTAAATAATAATTTTCACACCAGTTTGTCAATTCGCTAATAAGACTATATACTTCAGGAACAAATTCACAATGTTTCGGAATATACCTCCAAGGAGCATTTACTTTAAAATTACCATCATTTAATCTTGTGACTAAATGTTTAATATGACTACCGAAATAAAAGCTATTAGTATCAAGAATTATTGAATACATGTTGCCACTTGTGCAATCAAATGAAAAATCCTTAATATCCTTTAAACAAAATAAATCAACTTTAATTTTCATAATAATCTACCTCCAATAAATTTATTTAATAGCAACCAATGCTATAATATAAACCCACAACACCATATACCATGCTGTTATAGGTTAGTGTTGTTATGGCTAATATGGGCTTAAATCACTAGCGCAGATTAATTAGATATAAAGATAATTCACTTGACACTTATCACAAATTGGCTCTCCTGAGTCTTCAGTCAAACGTGCTTCTGTCAATTCTATTTCACAACTACAAATGCAACAAAATACTTTTATTTCCGATTCTTCTTTTGTTGTGTCATTAATTGCCTTGCTTGCCAAATAATTTAATGTTTCACCCTGAATAATTTCTTTGATTTTACCATAGTTTTCTCTATCTCTGAGAACTTGAACTACTCCAACAAAACCATTTATATTTTTTGCTTTTTTACATGCTCTTACCATTGATTCTTCCTCAGCAACCTCTTTTAGTTCATTGTTGTAGATTTTAAATTCAATCATTTTATATACTTCCTTTCTTCACTCCGATAAAGTTTACTTTTTATTTACTCAAACAAATAACATTTTCTATGCAATAATCTTCATAATAATCAATTTCTCCATATTCTTTTTCTTTCAACTGAATTGCTTCTAATATTGCTTTAGTTTCATTTAGAGCAAATACATCATATTTTAATTTAGTTGGTCTTTGAAAACTTATCCATTTTGATTTTAAAAATACTCGATATTTTTCCATCATAATCCTCCTCCTTATTTGTTATACCACCTAGCAGAGTCATTATAAACCCTGCCAACGCTCTGAGCTTAAGGCGTGTTATACTGGCTCAGACCAGTGTTATATCGTAGCAAAATAAACTTTATCAAATATTTCTCCCATTTCTTCTTTTGTGATGGTAATAGCTAATCCTCTCGATTTACAATAATCGTTTACATATTTACCATAGTTATAGCTATTACCTCTTACTCTATCGTCCCAATTTGTTTCACCTGTTTTAGTGAACCCATGACAATTTGGATTTTTCTCCATTACTATTAAATCATTTACAAGTCTATCCATTTGTTCTTTTTTCATTTTAAATCAATTCCTTTCTAATTTAAAATACTTTGAATCTTGCTTTTCATTTGATTATTCAAACCTTTCGTCCGTACATGTTTTACCTTTTGTTCTAATACATTCTACTCGTTTATAGCCTTCAAGCTCTGCCAAGAAACAATCTCCCCCATGAGTAAGATGAACACAAGTATGTGCTTTTAATTCTTTCTCCAACCATTCAATAAGCATTTCGTCAGGAGTATATTGGAATCCTTGTAAACTTCCCCATCCTGAATATTCATGATTAAGTAACTCTAAGGCTCCTGCAACACTCTTTTCTGAATTGATTATTAAGTATTTGGATAGTAAGTTAATAACTTTTTCTTTATCACTCATTCTAATTCCTTCTTTCATTAAATTTTTTTAAATTCGGCACACCCTGTAACCCTGCTGTTATAAGGGTTTTAAAATCCATAATATGGCATGAAATAATAGTTTTATCCTATTAAATATTCGTATCTTTAAGAATAAATCTCTTATAATATTCGTTGGCATTCTCCCATGCCTTCTGAGGATTTTCTGCCCATCCACATCCTGCATTATGTTTAGTATCATTGCCTTTTAGAATAATCCAAAAATAAGGTTTCTTTTGGTTATCCCAAGGATGAGGAGTAAAACTAATTTGGATATCAATTTCTTCATTCATAATAATTCCTCCAATTAATTTAATTTAAAATATTGGCAATGACAAGAGCTTGCTGTTATACAGATATTTACATTATACCATAATTAATTCTCTCGTGGAACGCTGTTTACTAACCAAATAATAACCATCTTCATCCTTAAATTGTCGTGGTTTACGAATCTTGCCATTGTTCTCTAAGACTTGATTATATACTACTTGTTTGTTGGTATAAAGACTAGCAATCACAAATCTCATATTTTTTCCTTCTGTCCATAAGTAGGTTTGAATAAAAGCCCTTTGACCACGAATTACTGAAAACCCCTTACGTTCCCATTGAGCAAAAGTACAAATATTTTCACCATCATAATTAAATCCCTTTTTATTTGCTTCTAGTTCAATAATTTCTTCATTAGTCATTAATGCGTTTGACATAGTAACTCGACAACCTCCTTAATGTTTTTGTTATAGCAAAAATGAGATATTTACTTACCAATTTGTATCCCTTAATTTTTACATGGCATAATACATTTTAAAATAATTATATTTGCATTATACCATGCATCCCTAAGTTACACAAATTATGCTGCAACCTTAGATTTCTTTGTTTTAGTTTTCTTTAGAGAAGATACCAAAACAATATCTGATAATGGGAGGATTTTAGTTACTGTCCGGCTGTTCCACAATTTTAGTTTAATTTCAGCGTATGGAACAGGTTCAAGGTCTGAGTAGTATGCAATGTTAATGATTTCTCCACGATAAGGTCTTAAGGAGTGTCCTGTGCCAGTGTAAACAATTTCTTTGCCTAGATATAGGGAATTTAGAATTGAAGCTGAATGGATTAAATTTTTGATGTTTTTAGGTTTTTGCATTTGATTACCTTCTTTCACAATTTTATTTTTTGGTATTGGTTTAGGGATTTATGTAGGATATGTAAGATTATTTAGAAATATGAGTAAGAAACATGTTAAATGACTTAAAAGTAAATGGAATAGAGTGAGTGTCGCAAATGTTTTTGAATTCTTGGAGTAATTTTAATTTGCTCATGGTGTTACCTCCTTTTATTTTATTTTAGGATACAAACATCCTATAAACCCACCAAACTCAGCAACGTCACTGTTATATCTGTTATGACTATTTGGAAGGTTTAGAGGGCATTTGTGGCCCTATCTTGCAATTAAATTCTTGTCAATGTATTCTTGAGTTAATTCAGGATGTTCATGGATAATTACTTTTCCAACTTCTTCCCAATTGACATCAGATAATGAAAATATTAAACTTCTTAAAATTGATTCATTTCCTTTATTAAGTTGAGGAATGATGTATTTACTAATATAGATTTTAACCTGCTCTGCAGTCATGGTTGAATTGTTTGACATAAAAATTACTTCCTTTCTTATTTAGACTTCTTAACCATTGCAATAATTTTCTTTGCGGTTCTAGCGTTGCATTTAGTCAAACTAATAATTTCCCTAACTATTTCACCTTCTGAAGCATAAAATTGTTCATTGTCTGAATAATGACCAGTTGTTCCAAAATACTTAATCATTCTAATTCTCTCCTTTTTCAATTAAAATTATTGGCTTATAGGAAATTAATACAAAGTGTAACCTAATTCGTTTGCTTGTTCTTCCACTAAATTCCAGTCAATATCCTCTTCAGTTTCTCCGGCATCTACATTCTCAATAATAACATTGCTTTCATCAAGTAAAACAAAACCTTTACCTTCAACATGTTCCAATGTACATTTTTTCATTTATCTCACTCCTTCATATTTACAGCGAATTCTTCGTTTGTACATGGCACTAATGCATTTCATCTTGACAATATTCATTATTCACCATATCGCAAAATTCCTGCAAGCTCATTTCCTGATTTTTGCTTTGATAGAATACATTGTCATATGTTATTTGTCCTTCATCTAAAATTTGAATTACATGTGTACCCATTGATACCGCACTATAACCACCGGAATTAACCCAAACTTCAACCTTTCCTGATGATTGCACAACATAAATTGCTCCACCACGTTTTAATAATTCCTTTTTGGCATCTTGAAGCTTTTTGACTGTTAACATGACATATTCCCTCTTTCTAATTAATTTCTAGACTCAAGGAGAGATATAGAATCGTTATTGTTGTTATTCCTATATCTCCGACTTCAATCTAGATATTAAATGTAGCACACAAAACGTTCCATATCCCCATCTAGGGTTAAAACTACTTTGTAAATGATTTCTCCTTGAGAATTAAATTGACCAGATTCTTTTAGTTCTAGAATCTCTTCAGGATGGATTTGAATTTCTACTAATGACTCTCTGATATAGTTTTCATCTTCCTTGGTTACATTTAGATTTTCGATCATTAATTCTTGATTCATTTTTAAAACTCCTTTACCTTGCTCCCTTAGAGCTAACAGGCTTAATTTAGGCAGGACTTGGAACACTGCCTTGCACATTACTACAACCTCAAAAGATTGTAGTCCTCTGTTAATGATATTAGTCAATTGGATTATAGAATTCTGCTGTGCCATCTATGATTATTTCGCCATCTTCAGTCATAAAACCTGCAATACTAAAATTAGATCCTTCAAAGTCAATAGTACATTCTCCGACTGTTCTTATATCGTTCCCTGTGCTTGCATCAATTGCTCTAGCACTTTTTAATAATTTGGATTGATCTTCTTTTAATATTTCCATCCAAATCTTCCCTTTTAAGTTTTGCATAATTTAACCTCTTTCTAATTCAATTTTTAATTCTGCATCCAATATAGCTTGACGTAAAAAATCAATTTTGGTTATATTTAATGATTTACAAATAATTTCAAGTCTTTCCTTTTCTTTGGGTAAAACATCGAATATTAGTTTTACTTTTGCTGCCATGAGTTTTGATCTCCTTTTGAATTACTTGATTGGTATTAATATATCACGTTACGTAACGTAACGCAAGGGTAAAATTTTTTTGTGTGCTGTATCTTACCCTTGGAAATGTAAGTTTCAAAGGGTCAGGAATTCTCTCTAACTAATTCCTCGTCAATTTTCTTAATCGCTTCGTTTCTAGTTGACATATCTAAAACCATAAAATTATCATGTAATAAATTAGAAAAGCAGGTAATATGAGTATAGATTTCACTAGCTAAAACTCTTCTAGAGTTCACCATGTTTTTGATAGGTTTCTTACAAAGACAACATTCTTTCATAAGGTTTAAACCCTTTCTATGCCAACTTTAGTTTATCATACTTTCCATACTTTGATAAACTCCAAAACATCCATAGACCATTGTTATACTTTTGTTATGGATGTTCTAGGCATTACCAAAACAATTATCTTACACAATCAGGATGACAACCAATATAATTATTTCCATTTGCTAATACATTGATTCGCTCGAAATCTTCTCTAACATCTCCGGCTGTAGTCCCTGTTATAATTCCATTAATCCATTCAGATTCTTTGGTTTTAGAGTTATGGATTAATACTTGACACTTTAATTCCTTTACATATCCAAGTTCAACCCATTTTTGAGGAGCAAATTGGCCTAAAAGAGAATATCCTAACCATGCAGGAATATTCTCTTTTCTTTCATCAAGGTTTAACTCTTTTGCTTTTTCTTCTGCTTTAGCAGTCCATACCCAAATGCCATCAGTTTTAGTATTCATTGTTAACACACTCCTTTCTCTAACTTGTACAAATAACATTCAGTAATATAATTTTGAGAATCACAGAATCCCATACCATACTTGCTTAATTCATTGCAAATATCTTCAAAATCTTTTGTATTAACTCTTCCTGCTCGCTTAATCCTTTCTACTCCTAAATTAATATAGCCGATTCTTTCAGATTCTTTCTGCTCCTTGCAATTAACTTCATAACCTAGCAAATTACGCTCTTTAAGGGTTTTTAAACATTCTTTGACTGAAGTATAGCCCATTTCAAAAACTGTAGTTTTCCAAGGAGTACCAAAAGGAAACCCAATAGTATTGCATACATTGTATTGAGTAAACTTCCCAGTTTCAAAGTCAATAATTTTAATCTCATTCCAACCATGATTTTTATATTCTTTCACAAATGTTTTGATTGCCATAATATGTAACCTCCTAGAATTTTATTAGAACTTAAATGCTCTCCGCAACGCACTATAATAATTATATTTGGATTTAATATATTATAGCACGTTATAGAGAATAGTTAAACTGTTACCGCTGAATTGTTATGCAGAATATAGATATAAATACCATGAATCGTTATTGATGACTGTGTTTCCTTGTCTATCTGTTTTGACAGACTTTCTTTCTTGTTTTTCACTGATAAAATTGTTTTGGATTGGTTTTTGGTCTGCTACTTCTATTCTTTGAATTGTTACGGTTTTATCGGTTAATTTAACCACTTGGAAAGCTTTATAAATTTTATCATCTGCGGGATATTTAGATACAACAATGTCACCAATTTTGAAAGGATTTTCGGTTTTTTGTTCTTTTTCATCTTTCCAATCTTCAGGAATTTTTACTTCCTTAATTTCAGCATAAGGGCAAGAAGCATCATGCCCAGTTAGTGGATGCTCGATATAAGTTGCAGTTATGGTCTTAGGGTTAACTCGGATAACCTTTGCCCAACAATTGTAACGATAATTTTGGAACAAATAACCTGGTTTGATGTCTGATTTGTTATACATTTTCTGACCGTTCTCTTCAAGTTTATTTTTAATTTGCTCCATGCAATTTTGAAAATATCCTAGTTTGTCAACTTCATACTCTAATCTGTCAAGAGATTCATTCAAATAATCTTGAATTTGTTCCTCAGTTTTATTTTCATAAAAAGAAGAAACTGTTTCATTATTATTCTTCTTATGCAAAATATTTTCATAAGATTCGACGTTCTTTTGAATTTTCCTGATTCTTTTTTCACATTCTTCGATACGATTGTTAAGATATATAGGGCTTTTCAATTGCGTTGAATCTGCTGTCATTCTTGCTGTTTCAGCTTTTTCAGCAAAGTATTCTGATTTTTTATATTCCTCAAATCCTTTGTGATATCTGTCATAAATCTTTTGTCTACGATTAGCAAATGCTTGAGACCCGGCATGACCTGCGATAATTGGTTGAGTAAAGAAAGAATTATCTCCATGATGAGATTCTAATTCAGATTGCAGAGATTTACCTCTGTTATTTGCATTTACAGCATATTGGTCATAGCGTTCTGCTCTGTGTTCTGCTTTTTCTTGTTTGCGCTCTAGTTGCTCCGCATAGGTTAATCGTTCGCCTACTTTTTCTTCCTCAGTGAACCCTAGTTTAATGGCAGTCTGAATTGCTCGATATTGGTTGTGGATTGAACGGGATACCCATGCTTTGGCAGTACCAGAAAATAGATATGAGCTTTGGATTTCCTTTTTGAGTTCATCGGATAATGCTTGATATTCTTGTTTTGAGAAATGCAGTTCAATTTTTCCAGTCTCCATATTTTTGATGTAATTTTTAGTCATATGTAACACTCTCCTTTGAATTTGCATCTTCGCAGGACTTGTGACCTGCTCTGTGCATTAATAGAGCGTGATTGTTATACGCTCTATCACTCTGCAAGGTTTATTTCTGTGATTGCAATACAGAAATAGCTAAACGCAATTGTTCAATTTTCTCCGTATGTTTAGATTTTTCTCCATTTTCTAGTTGTTCCAATTTTTCTTTTAAGACATAAATTGCATAATCCATAAATTAACACCTCCTTTAAAAGTTTGGTTTTATGCCGTTAAATTCCAACTATGGTTTATATCTTCGGTTAACTTTTTGGTGTCAATTCCTCCATTATCCATAATGAATTCATTAAATTTCTTTTCAGATATTGGAGCATTGATAGTATATTTTAGATGCTCATTTATAGTCCAAGGTTCAAAGTCAATACCTTTTGTTAATACAATGTTATCGCCAGAAATAACTTCAAAAACAAATTTTCTGAATACATTCTTTTTGTTTGGTCTTTCATAGTTGTATTCTGGTTTTTGTGTATATTGCATTTCTGGATGCATATCAAGGAAAATTCTCGTTCCGTTTTGCATATAGAAAATTATGCAGAGAGATGTTTCATTGATTGTTTCTGCATATGATTTTTGAAGATAATTTGCTTTTTTGGTTGTGTATTGTTCCACTAAATTTCTGATAGTAAACATAATATACACTCTCCTCTTAATTTTAATAGTCTCGAATCAAGGCGAAGTCCTAAATTGTTATATCACTTCGCCCTATTTCCATACAATCAAAATTAGATTTTATGCTAATTCAATTTCAGATAAATATAGTTTTTCTTCTTTTCCCATGAACCTTTCCGCTCCTTCTGTTACCTTAATAAATACTCCCTTTCCTTCTGTATCACTTCCAAAGTACCCTGTTACCTCACCAGCTTTAATTTCTGTTGACAGTTTATGTTTAACCTTTGTTCCTGCTGGCAGGGTTTTACGCAAGTCTAAAATATTTGTTGCTTTCATTGTTTACACTCTCCTTCTATTCGGGAATTTTATCCCTGATAGGCTATAACTAAACTGTTATAGCCTATTTCGTCTTAATTTTCAAAGACTCAATCAGAGGGATTTTAATTCTGCTTTAATATCCTTAACTAATTCTTTAGCTTCTCGAAGATCCCCTTTAGCACCGTCCAATTCTTCTTTTAAGTCTTCTATTTCCTGTTTGATCCGATTAACTTCCTCTTGGGCATCAATTACTTTTTCTTCTGCTTCTTCTAATTCTGCTTGAAGTTTTAGTTTATCCATTTTAAAGCATCCTTTCTAATACTTCGAAATTCGTGTTTGCTTGGATTATTCTACATTGTCAAATACAAAACATTCTGCACAATAACAATGACCATTCCTTTTTAATTTATCTGTTTCGATTTCCTTTCCGCAATATTCACAAGTAAACTTTTGATCTTGTATAACTTTTAAAAATTCCGGTTTAATATTCCAAGTGTTATACTTATCTCTGACTATATGCGTTCCACAAATATCAGTATCAAATTGAATTGTGATATGTCCATCATAACTAATAAAGTCATTCCAAATAATTCCTTGCATTCCCTTCTTAATATAAGGGTTATCTGGACAGTTTTTGATTAGTTCTACACGTTCTCCGTCTTTCATTTACATTACCTTCCTTTTCTTTATCTCGAAACTAGGCAAATAACATTTGTTATTGTTATAATGTTACCTGCCCACTGTCGAGATAAAGAAGGATTAACCGTATTTAGAATACCATTCGCTTTGTGCATACCTAGCCTTTCTGAAAATAGCTGCCATCCTTGCATCATTTTCGACTTCATCCTCAGTCAATCCTAGAGCTTCTAGTGTAGGCTCTACATCCCATGTTATGCAGTATTCGTGATTTCCTAACTCGTAATCGAACATATCATATAAGAATTGATCATCTTTCATTGCTTGTTTCATTTCTTCTTCATGACTGTTAATAATAGAATGGAGTTCTTTAGCATCAGTTTTTCTGTAGTAGCCACCACTACCAGTTTTGTAAATTTGATCGGTGTCAGAAGGATTTAACCCTAATTTGTTCATGCCCTCTTCGAATTGAGCATTGCTAAAAGCAAAGAACATAGGGAAATTATTGATATCCTCTTGGTGTTGGTCTTTCATGGTTTTGTATAGATTCATTGGTATACACGCTCCTTTGATTTATTCTAGGCCAATTGTTATAGGTGCTTTCCACAATTGCCTTCAATGTCCCTTCTCTAGCACTCGATTGTTATAGAGTATTAGAGAAAAGACACTTTTAATCCCATAAAGTGTCTTTTTGATTGGGTATAATTACTCAGCTTTGAATTGTTCGCTCAATTCCTCTCTACATTTTTTGCAAAGAGTAACTATGGCCGACTGACCTAATTTAATATCTTTTAAGTCATTGGTTGTGTTGTTACATGCCAAACAACCTGAGAGCCTTGGAGCTTTTTTAATCGTAATCATTTTACATAACCTCTTTCATTCTTAAATTTTACCCAAGGTCTAAACTCCTATATGTTATAAGTTCACACTTTGCGAAAAATTAATCCCTTAAGCCCTAAGTATAGACAATTTAACATTTAATCACAACAACCTGCATTTTAATTTTGTTATGCAAGTTTAAATCAATTGTTATGATTAAATTGTAATAATGAATAAACTGAAGGGATTTATTAGAATGTTTTTGGTTAATTCTCTCTTTTTGCTCAAGGGATATGCTTTTGTTAATGCCTACCATTTAATTTTTAGTTAAGAATGTTTTTCAACTTGTAAAGATGATTTTTCAAACTGTATAAATCAGAAAATTGTATTTTCTTTTCTGGAGCATATTTCGAAATTTTCATAGAAGTGTAAGTTGTTATTTCAAAATTGCAGAAACAAATTTGATCAAATTGATTATAATTTTCTTCATTCCTAATTATTTCATCGTTAGTATTGAAAACCTTTAATTGAGGAAAATTATCCACAATTTCCTCAAAGTGATTTTTAACGATATAATCAGAAGAAATTAAAGCTATCATAATTTTATCATACTCCTTTTGGCAGGTACTAACAAAGACATATCCTTCGAAAGAGAGGTTTTAAGCCTTTTTAGTCCAGCGTAAAGCATAGCGTTTTGTTATAGTATTATTGCTCTAATGATTTTATAATCTTATCCTGCAATCGTTTAAGATTATCCATGTAATTTACATCTGTAACATTTAAATGACATTGTGCTGCCCTGTATGCCCTTAAAGCCTCATCACCTTTTAAAGTATCTCCAATAGTTTCATAATGCTTCATTGTAGCGTTATTCATTTTTACAACACTCCTTAAATTTTAATTAAGTTTGTTGCTATGCTTTAGGCCAGACTAAAAGCCTAACTTGTTTACCCTTACATTTTACTCTTTTCCTGTCTTAATTTCCACTCTCTTTTTAATAACAAACAAATTATTTTTGACTTTAAACTGATAATGTATATGTAGATCCCCATTGGCCTCCCATTGGGCCAGACTTGATTGTTATGGAATATCCTGCTTTTTCGATTCTGAGTAATAAGGCGAAAAATGATGCTTGATATTTTGAAGAGTAGTATCGAGCTTTGCCTTTGAGCGATTTAAGAGGATTTGTTATGGTGGAATTGGATAATAGGTCTTTTAGAATTTGATGCTGCCATTTACCTTTAGCAAGTTTGAGGAAAGAATCTTTTTGAGTTTGTGACATTTTTAATTCCCACTTTCTTAATTTTATTTTTAATTTAAGAGAGCAGAAATTAAGACAAGAAGAGTTTTGTAAGGAATAAATTTGTTACCTTTTCTATGTCGTTATCTAGTACCTTCTTACCTGCTTCCCTTAACTTAACCAATTAGCTTTTTCTAATCGCTCTTACTCTTCGAGTAGTCTTTGCGTTCCTGCTAATTTGATCTACTAAGGTACTTGGCACGTTTTCAGTCCTAGTATCCTCTAGTCATAACGATGATATTTAAATTCAGTTTTCAAAGAGCTTTTAGGCTGTTTCCAGTCACCTCGATTTTTATAGGGCAAATCGGAAAACCTTTATTTTTATATTTGATTGACTGCTAACTACTTCCTAGCAGGTTTTGTTTGTGCTTCCTTATGTACCTTATTTTAAACTATTCTGAGCAAATTGCAATAGCAAAAACAATTATTTTTCAATTTATGTAGTCCTATTTTATTGTAGTCAATTTATACACAATTCAAGTGTTATAATGGGATCTTGGATTATATAGGCAAGATTAGCAGGTATAATTGCTGTATTTTTATTCTGAGACGTTTAAATCGATGCTAGGTAAGATTATAAAGGACAATACAATCTGAAGGAAAGAATGGCTGTTTATGTGACTGTGTTTTTGGTTTGTGAAAGATTGAAAAGGGAAAATGAGTTGATCCGATGAATTGAAAGTTAAAATTGGGTAAAGAAAAAGACTAGATTTTTATCTAGTCTTTTAGATTATCGTTTTTAAATCATCGTCATTTTCGTCTAGTAAAGTTAAATTGAATAAACCTCCATGTTCTTTTTCTAAACTAAAAGCATAGGTTATAGCTTCGTTTTCTGTATCAGCGTTGAACCATTCTAGATTATCATCTTCATATTCTGCCTTATATGATTTATAGACTGTTTCTACAACTTCTTGAATAACCTCTTTTGTGGTTCCTTTTACTGCATATGCTTCAAACTTCATTCTGCTAACTTTTTGGTGGCAATCTGTTGCAAAAATATTCCACGCTTCAGTAACATTTTTACACTCATATTCTCTGACAAAATCAGAAGAATCAATTGCTTCTGGTTTATATGGCGCAGTTGCCCATACCTTGGATTTTTTACGCCAGTAGAATTTAACAAGCATTTATAAAGCCTCCTTATGTATCTAATTACATTATATAGATTTTCAGTATAATGTCAATATATTATATTCGTATTTATAGTATAAATTAAAATTAGCGTTCATCTCATTGTATAATGAACATTATATTAAAGTCAATGGCATTTGAATAATTATTTTACATTCAAGAAAATCACAAAACAGAAAACCCTAGAACCATTGATATAACTCACTTTTAAAAACTCAAATAACCTATAAAAATGGATTTTTAAAGGGTTGATAATTGTTAGGGCATATTATGTTAGGCATGATGCTCTGACCGCTTAAATGGCTTCTGGTGGCTTTTGATTATTATATTTATAGACATGAGAAAAGACTAGGTTTTTATTCCTAGTCTTTCAGTATTTAGTAGTTTATTGGGAATGTTTTAAATATGCTCCCATTTTTTGAGTATACTTTGATTTCGTTCCAGTCTAAAACGACTGATTTTTTAGGGTATTTTGCTTGTATTTCGTTCATTTGTCTTTCTTCTACTTCTTGTTTATGCCAGTATTTGTAAGCGATTGAAAGGCCCATCTCTTGATTTTTTTTTATTTCTAAGTGTTCTCTCGTTCCTTCTAAAACCATCACAGCAGGTTTATTTTCTAATGTTACCCATAAGCAAAGGGTAGAAATTGATTTGGAAGGATTTTGACGAATTTCGAATTTAGTCATTTTTAACACTCCTTATGTATTTATTTATTCGATTGATTTATTATAGCACAAAATCAGTAAAAATAGTCATGTCTAAAATATTTATTTTTACATCTAATAAGGTTTAAAGGGTTATGTTTTGCTAGTGGTGCAATTATATAGGGTATAGATTTCTGAGCGAATACAGGCAATCTGTGAGCGTGTAGAAGGATTTTAAGACAAAAGAAAAAGAACTAATTGCTTAGTTCTTACTTCCAGTTTCTTTTTCTACTATCTTCATATTCTGCACAATATAACTGGTATTCTAAATTTTTAACATTGTCTTCTAGTTTATAAAATTCCTTCCAGTCCCATTTTTTATTGTCTGTATCGTTTGCATAATCTGTAAAAATAACCTTCGCTTTTTGCAATTCGTTTTTTAAGTTTTCGATATTACTATTACTTCGATTTAACAATTTGAAGTTTTCTCCTGTCATGTGCTTCAACTCCTTAATTGATTTATGTAACTAATTACATTATATAGAGTTGTAGCTAAATGTCAATAAATTATATCTCGATTTATATAGTTTAGAATTACTTTAAAATATAGGTTTTATTCGGGCAAAGAAAAAGAAGCATTTTAGCTTCTTATACACTGTATGAAAATATTCTGTTTTCTTCAATTTTATATATTCGTTTCGCTCCTACGCATTTCCATTTCATTCCTCTTGTTTTGTGCCATCCGTATGTATTCTCTAGATTAATTATATATAGGTTATCATAGGTTATTGAATATTCAAAACTATCATATTCAGCCATTGCACTAGTTAATAACTCGGTTAACTTCTTCATATTTATTTCGTTTTTGATAATTTCGGGAATCGACTTTTTATCTATATACATTTAAACAACCTCCTCAAGTTCTGCCATAACTTCTTGTATTTCAGTTTTAACCCTTTCCGATACTCCTTGTTTAGATAACCATGTTGCATATTTGGAAAGACAATTTTGATCTTTAGCACTCTCTAACACTCTGTAAACGTCTGGAACTCTTAATAGTTTGGGTTCATCGGCAGATAATAAAGTAATATTAATAAATTTTTGATTTTTCATTCGGTCAACCTCCATATATTTTAATTACTTATTTATTATATTACTCTTATGCTCTTAATATGTCAACCAAAAATAATTAATTTCCTGCCTATAAAATGGGCATTTGGAAGTAATGGAATGTGAATAATTGGCCTAAAATATGTTCTGCTACAACACATAAAAAAACAAACAAAATGTTGCTCGCTGCACACACAAAAACACATATGTATTCGTAGTAAGGACATTATAAAACAAAAGAAAAGAGCTAACTATTAGCTCTTAAACTATTTCAATGTGATCACATTCATTATTAATTCCAGTAACATTATTGACTTCAACATCTCCTAGATTTTCTTTGCTTCGTTCTAGCATTTCAATGAGTTCACTAATTAACATTTTATTCACCTCCTTAATATGAGTCTATAAATTCTATACAATGTTCTATAGTACAGCATTCTATCTCATCATTCCTTAACCCTTCGCCATATGCCCATTCGCTTTTCTGGAATACTACATAATTGTCTTTATGTTCCTCGGTTCGCTCCTTTAAATTTGTTTCAGCAATCACAAAATTTTTATAAGTTTTAATCTTTTTCATATTTAAACAACTCCTTTTAATTATTTTTTATGGTTAATAATAACCCTATTATAACTACAATAATGCAAACAGGGAAAGTAAGCAAAGTAGCCATTAACATTATATTATCTAAATTCATTTTTAATTCTCCCCTTTCCATGAAAGAAAAAGAAGGGTGATATTTTACCCTTCTTTAATATCTGTGAATTAGTGTTCTATAGTGTAATTTTTGAATCATGCCACTTGCTAAGATTGTGTTGATTTGTACTGCTCCTTTTGTTCCTCTGATACTTCCATCCATTCCCCTGTTAGGATTGTATTCTAGTCTAGTAATTTCTTCTATGGTGCCGACTGTATCCTTTAACATGATTATAAGTTCTTTCAGCATGAAATCATGAGTGTAAATAATATCTTTTCTAGACCATTTTTCATTGTCCCAGTTTTCAAAAGCATTCTTTTTCATTTCATCAACTTTATAAATTAGAAGCTGAATGTTTTCTTTATTGTCAGCCATATACCTTTCATACTCTGCCTGGTCGATTCCTTCTGATTCCTTTTTGTCTAAGATAGGTTTTAAAAAGTTTAAGAACTCTGTATCTTCAGCAATATCCTTGCTTAAACTTTTTATGTGGTCTGCATGGTCTTTCAGTCTATTGACTGTATATCCTTTAGTTTCTAAACTTAATTCTGTGATCTTTTTAGCGTGGTCTTTAACCATAGCATACATATTGTTTAAAACCCTATCACGTTCAACATAGATTCCGCGAACCTCTCCAAGTGTTTTGGCCTCGTAGAATGCTTTCATTTCTTTCTTAGTCATGTATGTAATTCCTCCTTAAAATTGATCATGATTAATAATACCATACAATTTTGCAAAGTACAATATAATTATTTATATATTCTATGATATTTTTAAAAATTGCGTTCGTTCCATTTTATCATGAAAATTATAGATTTGTAAATAAATTTTTGATATTTATTTTACAATCCTGCTACCGATAAATCAAGAGTTTTAATTACCGGAATTAATAAGAACAAAGACAATAGAATCTAATGATAAGGCCAGAATAGGGGATCTAAGCGGTTAGAATTAATAAAGGGCATAATGTGTATAGCAAAAAAGAAAAGAAGCTCTTTCAAACTCCTCTAGTCCTTTTTAGTATATCGCTTTTTCTTGCGTTGGCTACTATACTGCTATTGTATCTTTTATATTTTTCTTCAGAAGGGAAATACATGTCTAATTCTGCATTGTAGAAAGGATTATCTTTAATCGTTTTTAACATTTCGGAATATTGTTTTTCTGCCACCTTGAGAGAATTTTTATAAGTTTTTGTGTATTCTCCATAATTATAACCCCATATCTGGGAATTAAAACGAATTTTATAACCTGTTGCTTTTCCTTCTTTGTTGCGCTCAGTTTGTATGTAACCGATTTCCTGCGCTTCATGGACTAATTTGGTAATGTCTTTCACCTTTATAAATTCCATTTGGTACTCAACTCCTTATGTAATTTATCTGATAACCTATAATACCATTTATCCGGTGCTATGTCTAATATTATTTTAACATTCAGGACAAAAAAGAAAAAGGAATCTATATTTTAGATTCCTCAGACTGATTATACTCAAATATTTGATTCCTAATGCTCTGGTAGTTCGCCATCCATATTTCTGCTTCTTCTGTGGTCTGAGGTACACCAAATAATTTAAAGTCTACTGCTAGATATCCGTCAACATAAAATGATTGAATTGATTTTAAAGTTTGTTCACTTGCCATTTATAGCACTCCTTTATTATTTAATTTAGAGAAGAAAAAAGAATCAATTTAATGATTCTCTAATGGTTTAAAATCCTACTGCATCGGAATTGATCCAACCAACTAAACCTTCTCTAGCTCCCCTGAAACAATGTAATAAATGATCTCTGCCATATTCGCGGTCAAAGGAATAAATAACTTTATTTAATAACCTATTTTGTTTACCGTATTCAATTACGGCCTCATACCATTTATTTTTATATTCTTTTACCTTAGAATCAATAAAATTAATTTTCCTTTCTTTAGGCATTTTTTGAATTCCAGACCAATATTTAGAATGTTTAAGGTTTTCTAATTTTTGCTTTTGGTATTGCTTTAAGGTTAGTTCGTAAATTTCCATTTTTTACAACCTCCTATGTATTTGATCTAACAATTAAGATTATAATGGATAGATAGCGCAATGTCAATGTAATATTATATTATGTTTTAAGGCCCATGAATGAGGGTATAAACGGTTTGATATAGAATAGAGGGAAATTGTAGCAGGGAAAGAAAAAAGAAGCTGTAAAGCTCCTTTAATGTGTTTATGTGTTTATGCGTTTATTAATTCTATATCTAAGTTCATTGTATTACCAGGAGCTACACTAGATTCATAATAATTTTGACCACATTTGTAAAATTCAACTTTAGGTTCTGCTATCCAGTCAAGCCATTTCTTTGCACTGGAATATTCTAATTGATTTAAGACATATTTTCTAGCTTGTTTCAGTGCTTCTTGCTCAGTTTTACCAGCAAAGGTTTTCTCGAATTTATCTCCTATATCTAGTCTATATATTAACCCTTCAGGCCAATCTTTTTCAGTGTAATAATGTCCCATTCCTTCATGGTAGCAAACTTTTTTATATTTAAGTTGGTTTAATGTTTCTACAAGATCCACTGGATTTAAGTGTTCTAAGGAGTTTCTACCAGACTTTTCTAAAATTTGTACAATTGCTTTACAAATGACTAAACTATAGCATTCGTTACCATAAGTGTTAATTTGAGTGCTATAACCCCATGTTGTGTCTGTGCTTTTTGTTTCTGCGCTAATAGAGATTTGTTCTCTGGAATAACCATCTTTTGACAGGTCAGGAAGGATAGTGATTGATAGGTATTCTCTACCGCCAGTTGATGAACGTTTTGTTGCATATGCTTTCATATTTGATTCGCTCCTTTTAAATTTTATTTATGTTTGATTGAATTAAGACAATAAAAAACCTATGCCATAAATATAGCACAGGTTGAATTGATTTGCAATAATATATTTTATTTTTACCTTTATTATTTTAGCAATCCAAGATCAATTATTTTATCATCAGTAATATTTTCCGGTGTATCATTACTATCCACTGAGCATTCAAACCATTGATCTTTTACATTTGATGCAGTAAGGATTATAAAGGCTTCGCCATTTTCATTTGCTAGGGTCGTATGATAGAGGGAATCTGAGGGAATGTAGGTAGATTGTGTGGCGAGTGCTATTATTGTGTAGGAAGTATCTGAACCAGGAATTGTGGAGGGTGAAGCTGAAGTTGTTAGAATGGATGATGTAAGGAGAGTTAGGGAAAGGGTTAGGATTGAGAGGAGTTTTTTCATGAGGGAATGCCTTCTTTCTTTCTGAATTTATTTTTAAATAATATGTACAATTACATTTGAGTACATTCGGAATAAATTGGCCCTTGATTATTAAAAACAAGTAGGAAATAATTTCCGATTTCCTTAGTCAGCATATTGTAGGAATGGCCAATTTTATCCAGATAAATTATTTCTTTTTCAATGTAGGCGATTTGTTTAGAGTTGACTAGGATTTTTAGATCGTTAGTAATTTTAACAGTACCTTTGTAGGAAAAATGAGTTAAAATAAATTTTACAGAATCTAGGATTAATTGCTTGTTCATGGTGTATCCTCCTTTTAGATAGATTTGAATTAGTAGATATTGATATTATAGCAAAATAGGAGAACTATGTCTATAGGTTATTTTATATTAGTGTTTATAGATTTGAATTAGGGAAAAAAGAAAAATTGATTAAGAGAATATAACCAGATTTTGAGCGAATAGCGAAAAATATGAAGGGCAACGCTTTGCCCGTTAATTTGCTTCGTTGCGTTCTCTTGTTGATTATATGATTATAATAATTATTTTATTAAAGTTGGACTTGTTTGATATTTGTATAATTACTTATACTATATAGGGAAATTCAAACAAGTCCAACTAATTTATTTTTATTCTAAATTATTAATAAAATCATCTATTGATATATCATCTTCAATTTTATCTAATTTTGTTTTCTTAACTTTTTCTTTAATATTCCCAGAACTTTTTAAAATTAAAGTATGACTCAATTCAATATTATCATTTATGTAATTATTTGTTGATCTTCTTTTAATCTTTTGGCCTTTCTCATCATCTTTAATTCTACCAATGATTTTAGACTTATCTTCTACTGCCCTATCATGTCTTTTACTTGCATTTTCAATAGTTCTGTTTACTATTTCAGCATTCAATATAAATTTACCATCTTGTTTATCTTCTTCTGTCAACTCAAATATTTCATAAATATTATTTAATGCATCTTTAATATGTTTTTTATTGAATATTATCTTAAAAGATTTATAGTAAAATGCAAGATTTAGTTCTTTTAAGATAATATTATCTATTTTTGTTTTGAAAAGATCCCACATTCCAAATTGTATAACCTTCTGTTTACTTTCACAGTGTAATTCTAACAATATATCTCTTTCAGTTTGTAAGATAAATTCCTTCTCTGTTTCAGTCCCTTCCCTATAATGTAAGGATATTTCATCATTAGTACGATATTTATAATCTGTTTGCTCTTCTCCATCTACATCGATATATTTTCTCTTAATTACTTCTTTACCATCTTTTGTAACCTCTGCAGTAGGTATTGCTTCGGCTATAGTTATTTCTCTTGACCAAAGTATTAAGGATTGATTTTCTAAACTTTTTAAAGCTTGCATAAGGTTTCTTTCTAACATGCCATCGTTAATATCATACCATTCTTCAACTGTTTCTTGATCTATATTCATAAATTTAGATAATTTCGGAATTCTTCTTTTACAGAAAACATAATTATCGTTTATCATGTTGAATTCTTTTAATAATTGATTTTTAGAAAGAAATACTTTACCAAATCCATTAGTAGAATTTATTCCTCCTTGTATTAATAAATCTAGTATAAGATTTTCTATGTGTTTAATATAATCAACAACATTGTTTGCTCCTCCAGAATTCTCTTTTCTATGATCTATTTTAGGCAATACATCAGTATATATTTCATCAATAATAAATTTGTTTCCTTCCTTATGATATTTAAAGTATCTTTCTATTTCCTTTAGTTGTGATCTTTTTGAACCTCCATTAGTGACTTTTAAGTCAAGGATAGCGCAGAGGGCTTTATAATTTTTGATTGTATTGGAGGTTAGGACATATTCTCTTAGTTTAAGTATATTCAATTTGTTCATGCTCCTTCTTATTTTATTTTTATATTTACACTTAATAGACAACAGATAGAGTGTTACACATAGCCGGACAAATAGAGACAGATAATTATTAGCATGTTTTCTCCTTTCAATTTATTTTTGTATTTATTGGGACTCTTCATTATACCATGATAATTATTTTTATGTCAAGCATTATTTTATAATTTGTTTTTGATTAATTTATGAGTAGGTAGCAGAGGATTAATAAGTAATAAAAGCAATAAGAGTTATAAGATAGCATTAGAGCGCACAGGATTGATTGTAAGAGGGTTTATGTGATTAGTTGTGGGATTTAAGGAGAATAGAAAAGAGACTCGTTTGAGCCTCTTAGGGAATTTATTTTATTTTGCTGCTTGCGGATTATCTACTTTTGTTCTCTCCTTCTTCTCGACTGTCTCAGAACCATATTTACCGCGAATATCTTCCATGCTGAAAGCTTTATGCTTTTTAGCTTTATAATCTGAAGGCTTAAAATACCATGCTTTTTTATTTGCTGCGTACCATAGACCAGCTTCTTTTAGTAGATGTTTGACAGGTTTAGTTTCTCCGTTTACCCAGAGCCAACTACCACAGATTTCTATAAAAATTTCTGGTATAAAGATGATTTTTTCTAAGGTTTCGCGGAAACCATCGTTAACGTTTGCATAGTAGGAGAATTTCTTTTCTGATTCGTTGATTGGATGAGTTTTTATGTATTCGAATGCTTTTTCATATTCTAGGTTGAGGGATTTCATGGTCTCAAGGTCTCCAGTGGATTTATCGGGATGATGGAGTTTTACTAATTCGCGGAATGTGGTTTTTAATTCTTGGATAGTTTTGCAAGAGGAGAAGAATTTGAATTTGTTCATTGGGGAATCACTCCTTTTATTTAGTTTGGGTTAGTTGGGAATGGTTTATGTAATTGATTTGCTAAATATAATTATAAATAGTTTTTGTGTGATGTCAAGATAATTTTATATTTGTATTTATGATTTGTTTAAGGAAGGAATATAATTGCTTCTAATATATAGGGTTGATAAGTGTACATCGTGGTGTTTGTGTGTGTGCTTATAGGGCCTAGAAGGGTCTTTTAAGGTGTTTAGATTAGATAGTAGTAAGATTATAGGCAAAAAGAAAAAGGAAGGTTTATTTTCCTTCCTACATTATAATTATATTTATATTATTTTATACTTTTTAATCATTAATATTTATTTCATAATTAATCATTGCTTCATATAGTTTTGTTGGAATATGATCTTTATATGATTCTGCAATTTGTTTTATATATGATTCTTTGAATGTTTTATATGCTTTGAATGCTTGCTCAGGAGTATCATACGTACCTAAATGCTTATATTCTCCAGTATTATTTTTGCATCTAGCTCTATATTTTCCTTGATATATAGTAACACCAATAGGCAGTTCCCCTCTATTATTTTTTTTATTTACAATTAAGGAATTTATGTATTGTGGTGCAAATACACATGTCTCTGGAGAATAAATTTTATTACCTTTATATAACCAATCTTTATCCAGTGCCATTACTTCATTACCGATCTTATAATAAGTATTATCAAACCATGCACTGAATACCTGATAATTATACCAATCTTCACATACTTCACAATCTATATATGTTGGATGTTCTTCATGCCATTTTTGAGAATAACATCTCTCTAACATTCCGTGCCATTCTCTATATTGTTTTGTCATTTTTCCATTTATAGTTGCTTTATATTGTTTTGTCATTTTTCCATTTATAGTTGCTTTATATTGACCAATACCAGTGTAACCTACTCCATAAACAGAAATATCAAAGAGATTTTTAATTTTTACATTCATTTTATTCCTTCTTCCAATTAATATTTATATTTGTATTTGTGTTTTAATGTGACATGTATAATAGCCTCGCTATGTGAATATAGTGGCATATGTCATAGTTATTGCTCCTTCCTTGAAATTTTTTATATTAGGGTAAAACTAATTATAGCATTTATAAAAGGATAAGTCAAACATTTTGATATGTGTTCATTGTGATCATGTAATGTGGTCAAGTGACTGTATTATGTGGTAGTGTGATATTAGTTTGAATATAATATAGTTTGATATTCAAAGTATTATTTGTGTATGGACACTATATAAGCGAATGCTTATATGTTTATGTCTTCAATGATTGCGCCTATGTTATAGACCTCGATATTTTATACGTATAAACGTATATACTCATATACGTTTATAATCAGCATCATTGACTCATTACGATTCATTCCATTTTCTGCGATCAAATTAATCCGACATTATCATTACCGACTGCAACCGATACAATGCTAGGACATTATCTATCTTCTATTACTCATTCATCCTCTTATTATTTCATCCACAAAACAGCCCTTCTAAGCCCTTCAAATTCAATTCGAGTATAAATATAAGGCAATCCAATTTATAACTCCTTAAATCAATTGCCATTTATATAATTAAATGTATATTAGTATATTATAATGTTACACATTCCCATTATGTAACATTCAGATAATTAGACAAATCAGCCTATAGCAAGGCTTTCAGGGTTCGCGTCATATCCGGCCCATTCTATTTTCAGTTTGTCATAAGCATAGACTATAGACAAAAGTAATTAATTATAATAATTACTTTTAAATAAACCCTATAACCCTAGTGGTGGGCGTACTTTTACAAATTCCAGTTATTTCCATTCGACAGTATTCGACACAGTACATCTAGGCTTAGACTAATGCCACTATCGAACACGACTCAATCACAAATATTATAAAATGTCAATAGCAAATTAAAATAAATTTTATTAAATAACAAATCATACTTCTATAAAAATGTCAATACTAAAATCCAACAAATTAAAAATAATTATTGAATAATAAATAAAATTTCCCCTTCGTTCTCACATCGCAAAAACATAATCATCACAACAATTTCCAACCCAATAAATCCATTTTCCAAATCACAAAACTTCTCAAAAGTCAAATAATTTTACAATTAATTTAATAAAATAATATAAAATTTTCATATAATCTCAATAAATCTCAATAAATCTTTCAAACACAAATAACCTACAAATCCTACTCTAACAACATTTATCTGGCATAAACACAAACCAAATTCTTTCCTATATGGTCTATAAATTTCTACTCAATTCTAAAATCAAAATTAAATTATCATAAATCTTATCGAACAAAACCATCTAATAAAAATTCATAATTATGCATCCATAAAAATCACAATATCTAATCCAATTAATAAACCTCAAACCCTTGATACTAACCAATTATATCACACTAAAATTATTCCTTCTACTATATGGGGGGGTGTTTTACAACTAAGGTCGATACAATTATTGCCCATATACGACCATCTAAAATTTGATGAAAATATTTTTAACAATCCATATCAAATCAAATAAATATCTCAAATCCAAATCAAAATAATCATCCATAAAAATTTACCATACCACACAAATCTAATAATCCCCATATCCTTACTCTCACAACCATTACACCAAATTCACTCGGATAAAGTGCTATACTATATAATACACTTCATCCATACAAATCTCTGTAACACTACTCTAACAATACTTTCAAGGATTTGAAAAATAATTCCTCTGGTAAAAATTTATTATTATAAAGCATATAATAATTCATAAATGCTAAAATAAATTTATTTGACATAACTTAGTTACTGTGGTACAATTAGTATATGGATAAATATGAACAAAATTAATTAATAAAGGAGAAATATCATCTATGAAATTCCACAAAGCAAAAATACAAAAAGGTATCTATGGTGAATTATCAAAAATAAAAGAAGAGCTCGATGAAGCATATGATGCAGAGTCTCAAGGTCAAGATTTAATGCTTCTAATAGGAACTATCTGATATTATTGGTGCAGTAGAGGGAGTATCAAAAAGATATGGTTTTACATTAGAACAACTTATTAAATTTGCAAAACTCAGAAGCAAAGTTGCAATAGAAGAGGAGGGTGAATAATTTGGATTATAAAGATTTTATTATGATATTATCATCCTATAAATGCAATAAGAATTGCCCGTATTGCATAGCTAAAATAGAGAGATTACCAGAAGTTAATGAAGATTTAATACAATTTAAAAGTCAAATTGATAAACTCATCAAAGATAAAGTAAAATTCCAATACTTTGTACTAAGTGGTAATGGTGAACCATCTTACTATACATATGAATTCTTAAAAGAAATTGTAACAATCGTAACTAGTTCAGGAATATTTGAAAATTATAGAATCCAAACATCAGGGAGATTATTTTATGATGATAAATTATTCTACCTATTTAAAGATTGGCTGATAGAAATTACAAGAGTAAGTGAATATTATGATGTTGATAGTTCTGTACTACATTATAAAAACGATTATACTTTAACTCAGAATTTCCACAATGCAAGAATCAGATTAAATTATGTGTTATTAAAAGGATTATGTTTCGTTGTAGGTATTGATATTCAAGAATATTTAAATAAATATAAAAGCATTGAAACAATTGCTTTAAAAATATTAGATTCTCAAGAAAACCATGAAGATGAATATACAAAATGGATATTAGCAAATGGAGAAACTTATACAAATATAGATATTGTTGAGTTCATTATGAATAATCACTTTAAATATCTAGGATATGAATTTAATAATCATATATGGGATCACAATGGAAAACAAATATCAATGTTTAGCAATAAAAAACTACAATAAAGATAAAACCATTCATAACTTAGTATGGTATGGCGATAAATTAATTTTCTAAAAGAAAGGAAGAATATAAAATGAAATATAAAGTAGAAAGTGGTATCTACAATTTAGATTTTGAACTATCTCAACTAGAAAAGAAACTATTTATAGAATTTGAAGATAGGTTAGATAGCAAGGGGTTTAGATATTTATCAATTCCAAGTTTAACTAGATGGGATAGTTTTGAAAGACAAGATATAGAAGATATTGTTAAATCTCTTTCTGTAGATCATATACATAATTTATCAGGTTCAGCAGAGCAAGGTATTTTACAATATTTTTCAGATTCTATGGTTGAACCACAACTTATTTATTCTAAAAATCAATGCTTTAGACATGAAAATTATGATTATGAAGGATTAAAAAGATGTAAGGAATTTGTTAAGCTCATAGTTGTAGTTATTTTGGTGAAGAGCAAAGTAAAAGGAATTACGGGGGCAACACATACTATATCAAATACAGGTATTGCATCGCCTAGAATTTTGATACCATTTATTGAGATGGTGTAGAGTATTAATGTTTAAATTATTATATAAAATATATAAATAAAATACTTGCATTATATATTATTGTATGGTATAATTATTAAGTGAGGGATAACTATGGAATAAATTCAGAAAGGAGGAAAATTATATTGATAACTCTATTACATATACAAATTGATATTATTGCTACTGGTTTTACATAAGTAAAAATAAAATATATTTTGCGTAGCATAAAAATATTAATTGAGATGAACTTGTGAAGAACAATTAATATTTTCGTTCCCTTTGTAATATCCAATTAAATCAAATTATAAATATCAAAAGGAGATTAATAACTAAACATGGATGAAAACAATAAAATTACAAATAAAACATTTATCAAAATTCCAAACTCTATATTCACAATAGAGAAGAATGAATTAGGAGAAGAAATAGGAGTAACCATATTTAAAGAAATAGGAGTAACCATATTTAAACAAATAGGTACAGAGGGATTCACAATATGGCGAGAGAATAATAGGAGAGAATATAAATTGTTTGAAAAAGAGACAGATTTAGAACAGTTAATAATTAATGACATTTCAGTAATTGAAGAGGGTATGGTTTTTATAGATAACCAAATTAAAATTGAAAACGGAATTATAGATATATTGGCAAGAGATGAAAATAATACACTATGTATAATAGAACTTAAAATAGTTGCTGATAGTAAAGATATTATTTGGCAATCTTCATATTATCCAACATGTTTTAATGAACCAACTCGGATGATAACTATAGCTCCAGAATATGAAAATCATATATATTTTGGTTTGCAAAATATAAAAAATGTAGAAATAATGTATTATGATATTAATGAAAATGTTTTAACTATTAAACCTTATATACATAATAAAGAAAGAAAAGAAAGTACTAAAAATAGAATTGTTGACATTCTAAATAAAGAGGTAGTTTATAATAATTGCAGATATACTACTATTAATATAATATTACATAAACTTGGGATAAAAGATTCAAGAACTATAAAAAAATACTTAATTGAATTATTTAATAAAGGAGTTTTTCATCTTGAAGAAATATCTGAAGTAAATAATATTAATTTAATATCTAAAAATGATGTAATTTGCTATTCGTTGTTAAGTGAATAATAAAAGTTAATAAACAATAAGCAAAAACAATTCTCATTTTGCTTTAGCAAATGAATATATCTCTTTATTATATTTTTATCTTTATTACTTCTTTATTTCTTTATACTTATATCTATCTTTATTCACTGTGATCTGAGTACAAATTAACTATATACTTTACAAGGACTGCCTCACGCTCTGGCGTAAAGATTACGTGTATTGCCTCACGGTTTTGCGTAAAGATTACAATGTGCTATGTAATGTGTATGGTATTTCGTGAGGCAGTCACCTATGTAATTTAAGTACAATTTTGCGTACACATTACATAGGTAAATAATAAAATATTAATAAGGTGGTTGATTTTGAAATGAAATTTGATAAAGAATATGCAACTCAATGGAGTGTAGAGGTAGAATATCTATCTACTAAAGGAATTAAACCAGTCTTTATAAAAAGAGACATCCATATAAGAACCTATAAATTCACAAAGACAGAAGAATTATTTATAACATTGACTGAATTCTATAATAGTCTTAAATAAAATAATAAATATGATTGAGGAGATTGATTAAATTATGAATGATGATCCAAAAGGAAATTTTATTATGTTGCCCAATAGTATATATGATGATTTAAGTATTTCTAATGAAGAAGTTACGGTATTCGTATTAATGTACAAACATTATCAATTAAGTAAATCAATTGGTCTATGTTCAATTCAAGCAATAGCAAGTATGATGAAAATTGATACATCAAATAATAGAGGTATGGTATTAAAAATAAAGGAATCTATGAAAGGTTTAACTGATAAAAATTATATAATTAAATTTTATGATTTAAGTGATGAAGAGATAACTTTTGAAGAAGCCACATCAAGTAAAGATTCATTATTTCAGATTGAATTAATCAGACCACCAGAAGATCATTTCTTTAAACTTTATGATAAAGATATAATACATATATTTAATCAATTACATGGTGAAAACATTAGCAAGTTTAATATAATAAGATATTTTATTGCATGTAAAAGAGTATCACATAATACAAGTAATTTTGGTTATTTAACTCAAGGTAAATTGAAGAAGTTAATTACTGATTCTAGAACCATTCAGAGATATAATAAGATATTGCAAGATGATTTGCATCTGATTAGATACAATAATAATTACTTGACACCTGATAAACATTATTGCACCACATTTATAGGTAATTGGGACGATGAGGTGAATTTTAATTACCAATTACAAATAGAGGTTAGTGCTAAAGGGTTAATATATACAGATAAAGTAAAATCCAATGTAAAAAGAAGTGTTAAGCAAAAAATAAATAATATTTTAAGTGAAAAAGATATTAAGATTAAAGAATTGGAGGAAAAACTTAAACAGTATGAAGAATTACAATACAAAGAGAAAAAATTGGTTGAAGAAGTTAAAGAAAATAAATTTATAAAACCAATATCTAAAGACATAGGACTTCAAAACAGAAAACCATTACCATTACCAAAAATATATGATAATGAACCTGATATATTTGAAGATCCATTTGAGGATGAAAATGACAATTACTGGAATATTGAACTAACAATTGAAGAACAAAAAGCTATGCAAGAGTTAGAAGAATTAAATCGCTCACAAATACCTATTGATGTTTTGCAACAGATCGAGGATGAATTAAACGAAAGAAATAAAAGAGAAGAGGATGATGAATAATATGCTATATTATACTAAATTTAATGAAGTAAAAAAGGTATCAGAGTTTGTTAAAATTATGAAATCTGACGAAGATATTACTTTGGCTGTAGAAACAAAAGATGGAATGTTTGCAATGATACTTAAACCTAAGTCTTGGAGATTTGATGATTGCTATAGTGTATCAATGGTTGCTAAAGATAAGAGTAATGCAAATAAAGGACTTACTATGATACATAAGAGTGTTCTTACTACTGATGAGATTACAGAGTTACATTGTGAAAAGAGTGGTGCGGATTTTAAAAATATGTTTAATAAAAACATTAAGGAATTGTTTAAGTGTAATGTATATGAGATTGATAAACCAATGAATATAATTATACTTGGAAATGATGAAAATGAATTTGAAGGAGAAATAAAATAAATGAAAAAAGCGTATGACCAAAATAATAAACTTGTAGATATCATAGAGTCACAATCCAATAATATTTATACATGTCCTGTTTGCCATGAAATCTTAATTAGAAACTTTGGTGCTCAACGTCAATTCTATTCTCATCCTCATGATATTGATGCCACAGACTGTGAAATCAAAATGAAACTCATAATAAAAGAAGATAAATCAATATTCCATCAATCAGAATCAAATGTATTATCTACTGAATTTTATAATAAACAATTTGATGATGTAGAAGTAGAAATGTCTGATTATATGTCAGAGGAAGGGTATTGGTTAACGAAAGAGCAGAAGGATATTATCTTTAGTAAAGAGGATAGGGTTAAGGTATCGGCTCTTACGGGGAGTAGTAAAAGTACGACTTTGTATTACTACGCAAAAGAGCATCCCTTCAGTAAAATACTCTACTTGGTGTATAACAAGTCAATGCAACTAGAGAGCGAAAAAATGTTCGCTAAACAAAAGCATGTTGAAATACGTACTATACATTCGCTCGGTTACTCTTTTTCGGGGAAATTTTATAGAGATAAATTAACATTTAATTATGGTGTAGTTGATATTATTAAAGACTTAAATCTTAACTGGGATAAGGATATGGAGTTAGCAGTTAAAATCAACGCCATGATGAAGGAATATTCACTATCGTCAGCAGAAAACTTTAGTGATTTAGAAATATTTAAAGAAGATGATATGAGAGGTAAAATATTAGCATTAAGTGAAAAATTATGGGAACTTAAAAAGAAATATAAGAATTCTGTAAAAATTAGTCATGATGATTATCTCAAGATGTTCCATTTAAGTCGCACAGATTTATCAAATAAATATGATATTATTATGTTAGATGAGTGTTTACCTGAATCACAATATGTAAAGACAGATCAAGGTAATAAATCTATTAAGAAATTATATGAGATGTATAATTCAGGTAAAGTTTTACCTAATGTTTTAAGTTATAATATTGAAAAAGATATATTTGAATATAAACAAATTGTATCAGCAATGAAGAGTGAAAATAGAGAGTTATTAGAGATACATACAGAAGGATTGAATAAGTTAAGTTGTACTTCTAATCATAAAATATTAACTCAAAGAGGATGGGTAATGGCTCAAGATTTAGTAATTGGAAAAGACTTATTAATATTGGATGATAAAGATACATGTCATTATGATTTAATACAATCAGTAAATAATGTATCCAATGAAGATGTTTATGATATTGAAGTTGCGGATAATCATAATTTTATTACTTTACAATCTGATAATAAAAATGATATTGGTATAGTGGTTCATAATTGTCAAGATTCTTCTAAAATGATGTTTGATATACTTAAAAACTCCAATGTTAAAGGTCTTGTGACTGTAGGAGATCCTTATCAGTCCATCTATGGGTTTAGGCAGTCGGTCAATATTATGCCCTTATTTGATGCAAAAGAATATAAACTCACAACATCATTTCGTGTATCTAATAACATTGCTCATATAGAAAATCTAATTATCTCTGACTTCATTGGAGATAATATAAAAATGAAAGGATTCAATACCAAACAAACTATAGTAGATGCGATAGACAAATCAAAACCTTATGCCTGTTTGTGTAGAACTAATGCTTACATATTTGCAGAAATTGCTGAAGCATTAAGCGAAGATAAGAATAAAAAACTTTTCTTTGTTGGAGGTTTTTCATCTTATTCATTTGATTCACTTAAACAGTGTTATTCATTCAGTCAAGGTTATCCTACTAAGAATAAGTTGTTTGCAAAATTTAAAGATTACTTGACTATGAAAGAGTACGCTACTAAAATTGAAGACCTTGAAATTTTATCTCTAATCAGAATGGTAGATAAGTATGGAAGTAAAATTATTGATATTGTGGATGGAATTAAAAATAATGCCGTAACTGATAAGAGTAAAGCAGATATTATATTTTCTACCATCCATAAAAGCAAAGGATTATCTATTGACATACCTGTTTATATTAGTAATGATCATTTGGACTTAGAGGTTGCTTATAGGAATAAATATCTCAAAAGAGATGAAGATTATAGTGGTAAAAAGAAGGTAGAAAAAGATATTTCACAAGAAATTTTCTGTATATATGTCGGGATTTCTAGGTGCAAATCGTCGATTGAACTCAGCGATAGCATTAAAAGATATTTATTAATGAGATATAAGGATATGGGGCATGAGTTACATAATGTAATAAATAATATTAATGAACAGAAGGAGGTTATTTAATGAGAGAAGTATTTTTAGATAATTTACCAAGATGGGGTAAATATATAAGTGCTGATAGAATAAATTGGAAAGATAGTGTGGGATATAAAGTTAAGTTTATATATGATGATATCGAGGGAGAAATTGAAATTATAGATTATCATACAAAACAACAAAAATTAGAAGTTAAATATAATAATGAATATTTTATCATTAAAACTTATGATCTTTTGTCTTGTGGATTGGGTGAATTATTAGGTAAACATACCAAAAAATATAAATACAATGTAAATGATATAATACAAACGAAAAGCGGGAAAATAGAGATATTAGAACAAATTAGAATATTAAATAATAAAAATACTACACAAAAAGGTTATAAATACAAATGTTTAATTGATAATAATATTGACGAAATATCAGAAGCTAAATTAAAGGAAGGGAGGGGTTGTAACGTTTGTTCAAATACAAAAGTTTTAAAAGGTGTAAATGATCTTTGGACTACCCATCCCGAAGTTGCAAAATTATTAAAATATACAAGTATAGGTTATCAAATAACATATGGATCTACTAATAAAGAAATATTTATTTGTCAAAATTGTGGATGTGAAAAACTTATGAATGTACATAAAGTAGTTTATTATAATTTTATCTGTTCAAAATGCGGAGACGGTTATTCATATCCAAACAAAATAGGATTCAATTTATTAGAACAATTAAATATTGAATTCATTCCAGAATATAAGTTTAATAATTATAAATTAGATTTTTACTTTGAGAAAAATGGTATAATATATGACTTAGAAATGGATGGTGGTATGGGTCATGGGCATGAAAATAGAATGACTGGTCAAACAGCAGAAGAAACTAAAGCAATTGACGAAGAAAGAGATGAATTAATAAGAGAAAATAATATAGAAATCATTAGAATTGATTGTTTTAAGAGTGACTTAGAATACATAAAGAAGAATATATTAAATAGTAAATTAGCAACTATTTTTAATTTTTCTAATATAGATTGGTTAAAATGCCATGAATATGCTTGTAGTAGTTTAGTCAAAACGGTTTGTGATTTATGGAATAGTGGAATTACAAGCACAATTGAAATTGGAAAAATATTAAAAAATGTTCAAACTACAATAATAAGATATCTTAAACAGGGAACAGAGCTTGGTTGGTGTGACTATAGTTCTAAAGATTCACATTTAGAAGCATTGAAAAAAGGAAGAGATACTTCACTTAGAAAAAAGAGAAAGACAATTGTTCAATTAACTCTAAATGGTGAATTTATAAAAGAATGGGATAGTATACATAAAGCGGGAATAGAATTAAATATACTTGGAATATCAAATTGTTGTAATATAGATAAGCCAAATAAATCCGCTGGAGATTTTAAATGGATGTTTATAGACGATTATTATAATAATATAGACCATATTGAACCAGTAAAAAGAATAATAGATGGAGGCAAGAAAAGACTTGTTATACAATTAGATTTAGATGATAATTTTATTAGTGAATGGAATAGTTTATCTGAAGCAGATAGAAAAACTGGAACATCTTTTAAGAATATATCATTGTGTTGTCTAAACAAAAGAAAAACAGCAGGAGGATTCAAATGGATGTATAAAGAAGATTATGAAGTAACATTATTAACCACATAATACTTAAACACTAAAATAAAACTATTGCTTGACACTGAAATCAATACATGCTATAATTATCACATAGGCAAGGGCTATATTTTACATAATAAAACATTCACAATCACAAACCTACCCCTTGCCTAAAAATCCAATAATAAACAACACAAAGGAGGTGAAATACATGTTTTTCAATCCATTTCCTACGTGGTACATAATTTTAGTTGTAATTCCTGCTTATATATTTTATTTTGTAACTTATTTACCTTACTATCCTTTAAAATTTATAGGTCTTGGTAAATGGTATCAAAAAGGGCATTACTTTGTGTTAGAGCATATTCAGCAGTTTATATTACAACCTAAAAACTATTGCAAAAACATTAAGAAAATTAATATTCAGATTATTAAAGACTGTAACAAATATAAAGAAAACTAAATGGTAAAATAATTATTTACAATTTATTACCAAAATATGGTATAATAAATAAAATATAATATAGCAAAGGAGGTGAAATAATATCAACACAATAAATGAATATATTGATTGTCAACACTGTGGAAATAGAATTGCTAATAAACATACCCTAAAAGAAGGAGATTACTCAAAACCTATAATAATTGTTCCAATATGTTCTCAAATTGTAAAAGTAGAAATACAAGGGTGTGAATCTCGTGCAATGGATTTTTGGGATAGTGATAGTACAGGATATTTTCT
>Ga0209416_1000603_pt1 | contig 35734 bp, 34 predicted proteins | sample RifGroF1_FD_184001 | JGI IMG/M metagenome (GOLD analysis project Ga0209416, IMG submission 184001) | Groundwater microbial communities from Rifle, Colorado, USA - Groundwater F1 (SPAdes) (version 2) | ecosystem: Environmental > Aquatic > Deep subsurface > Groundwater | place: Rifle, Colorado...
CATCTTCTCTAGGAATTAAAAACTGAGAATATTCTTTTCTATTATTACCTTTTGTATATTTTCTTCCATCTACTTTTTCTTTAGGTTCTGAATAAGTTTCTGTAAATACAAATTTATTTCCTTGTTTGTGAAAATTAAAATATCTTTCTAATTCTTTTAATTGAGATATTTTGGCATTGCCAGTTAAAACTTTTTCATCTAATTGTTCACATACTTTTTTATAGTTTGCCAATATAATACTTGTTTCTAAGTATTTCTTTAATTTTTCAATATTCATTCTAACATCTCCTTTAATATTATTTTGTATTTATTTTCTTTTCCTTACTAATCCTTAATAAAAATCTATAAGCAGAAAGTGTCAAGGAAAACACCTTGTCAGTACGTCTACCTATCTGCTTACTGTGCTATATTTCAACACAAGAAAAAGCACATCTATAAAAAGTGTGCTTTTAATCTATCGAAATATTTATTTTAATATTTTATTGATAAATTATTTATTCAAACCATTCAATTTCAATTCTTCTAATCTCTTTTGTCCTAATTCAAAATATTTATCATTATTTTCAAATCCTATGTAATTTCTATTGGTATTAATACAAGCAACAGCAGTAGTAAACGATCCCATGCAATTATCTAAGATTAAATCATTTTCGTTTGTGTAAGTTCTAATTAGGTACTCTATTAATTCAACAGGTTTCTGAGTTGGATGAATTAAATTATGACTATAAACTCTATTGAATTTAATAATAGATTTAGGGTATCTTGTTGTACTACCTCCTGTAGATACATGATTAAATTTACCATAATTAGTTTGTTCTTTTTTATGAGAACCATTTTTTGCAGATGGAGTATGTCCTTGTGTCATTTGTGGATTGTATGTAGGTAATTTTTTATAGAATATTAAAATATTCTCATGTATTTTCAAAGGCATTTTTTTAGCATTTAAATGTCCTGTACCTTGTTCTTTCTCCCAAACCCATTCATATTTCAATAACTTTAAATTTGAAGCACCTAATATTTTATCAAATGGAGTTTGTGCAAATAAAGCAATACATCCATTGTCTTTAATTATTCTTTCGTATTGTTCCCATAATAAATTTAAATCTATTATAGAATCCCATTTATTTTTTGTAGTTCCAAACGGCAAATCACAAATTATACAATCAACACTTTTATCATTAATTAAACACATCCCATTTTCACCTATACAATTTTCATTATAAACTTGATTAATTTTTAACATATTATTCATTCCATCCTTTTTATTTTATTTTATCTACAATCATTTATCCTTTATTTAAAAATATATAAAAACTAGATGCAGAGAGAAAGGATGACTCTTTTTTTTGATAAATGATCAGTCTATCAATGCATCTAGTAAAATTATCAAATTTGACAAATAAAAAAGGAGAGACTAATAAAACATCTCTCCTTAATCAAAAATAAACCCCTAAATCCCACTCAAATTAACCACTTAAATCATTTTATCCTAAACAAAATTAACTCTCGAAATAACCTTAAAATATCACTAAATCAATAATATCTCAAATATATCCAATTCAAAAAGTGTTGATTTATAAGGGTTTGTTGGGTATATAAATTCCTCAAATTAACACCAAACAACAATTTGGTATAGATGTTATATTAGTATCATCTCCTCTTCTATAAAACAAAAGAGGAGAGAGTTATCAAACTAACGCACCTTCGTTAGTACGTTAATACTTGCCCTGTCCCTTCCAATGTTTGCCCACCTTCCATGCGACAATTACGCAAATGCATGGTAGCATTATCTTGTACAGTATTGGCGTTTAACGAACCATAGGAATAGCATCCATCATTCCACATTTCCGCATCTGCATGTGCAGTAAAATTAGACTTAAATCTATCATCTGTTTGTGCTAATGAATCAAAATTAACACACCCAAGGTTCCATGTCTGTGTTCCTGTGTTAATATCGCCAATATTTGAACCTTTGTTTCTAAAATATGCACCGTTTACACGTATAACTTTACCTCCATCGTGCATTGTAGAACCATTATCAATATTTACGTTAGCACCGCCATTATCGCGACCAACACAATTAACTTCGATTACATTAGAGATAACTCCATTTAAAATATGGTAGTTAAAACCGTCGCCGTAACTTTGTGCTACTTCGCAATTTTGAGCATAAAAATTAGTCGCACCTTCAATATTTACTGCATCATTAGCAGTAGAATATTTAAACTTGCAGTTTTTAGCATATATGTTTGGTGATAGTATTGCTGTGTTTGCTACGGTTAAAACAGAACCACCACCTTCAACCTCAATCCCTTCAAGATAGACACTGTGACCACTTATTGATTTTATACAATCTACTGTACTAAAATATGGTCTTATTAATGTATCTGGTTGTCGATTATCAACAGTATGAACATATACAATAGTCCCATCTGTATACCATGAATTTGTATTATTTTCAACTTCATCTATAGAGAGGAGTTTATCTAATTCCTGGTAATCTCCGTAATTATCAATATACTTAGCATCAAAAACTCTACCGACACCGCTTCTACTTGCTTGATAAGTATTTATTTTGCCAGAAGTTAACGACCATACTAACTCTTGATGCATAGAAAATATGACTTTTCCTGACATTGTTTTTATACTACAGAGTCTTGGAATTGTTACTGTGCTTGTACCTAAACCTGGCACACCTGTATTAGTTTTTTTGTATAATCCTTCCGCAACCAACACAACATCAACGTCTGACATTGTAAGTGCTTTTTGTACTGTAGCGAATGCTGTTCCCAATGTTAATCCGTTATTACTATCACTACCATTTAGACTTACGTAATAAGTTTTTCCTGTTATTTCATAATCAGAAACATCAAAATCTGTTTCAAATTTTCCAAGTTCATTTTTATAAATCGTTATTGGTGCGTCAGTCCAAGTAAAACCTTCTGGTACAGCAACCAATTCTCTACTCTTAGGTTTTGTTTTATTCCAGCCCATATTCAACACCCCCTAAGATAAGACATAGCGGAAAGTTGCTGAACCTGCCGATACTGAATAGTGTAATTCTGAGCCTTTTAGGTTTTTGTCAAAAGATTCTCCAGGAGCAATATAAATTATTTTTACTCCTGCTGTGGAATCTGCGTCAATACAAAGCCTTAACTCATTTGTACCATCATTAGTAACCGCAACATTATTAAATTCAGCAGTTATTTCTTGGTCTGAAGTTGTTGCGTTTGCTTTATCTGCCGCTAAAACTATACTACCAGTTAGTTGGACTTTAGCACTCCCACTAAACAACAAATTATAAATTCCACTTAATACTACAGCGCTATTTTTTTATGCGATATCATTATCAATTAGACTTTGCTGTTTTTTAGCATGAGATTTATATGCATGGCTATTACGTTTCATGTAATAATTAACATTTCTAATAATATTTCTAATTTGTTTTATATCCTGAGTCATTGCCGCAAGTAGTAACTGTTTCGCCTGAGGAAGAGTTAGGATGGGAATTTTTTTTTAAACTTTATTCTTATTTCTAATAAAAATAGCTGTGCCAAAAACACAAAAAGCATATGTCTGTGCCATACTTTCCATGAACGGGATTCATAGTGATCCATTCCAAGGTACTTCTTGCCATCCTTGAAGGATTGTTCTATTGGCCAACGCATTAGTGCTAACTTGTTAAAAGTTTCTTTTGGTGTATCAATAGGAGCATTGCTTAACGAACACTTGATCTTGCCATCGGAAAGTTTTCTAATATATAACCAACACTCATTTCCGGGAAGATCGTCACGGCATTCATAAACCCTTACACATTTGACTTGAGAATATATGGGGCCTTTAGCACCATCACCAAGTATGACTTTCTGCCATGGTATTGACTCAATTTTTGCGATATCTGAAACTGATATTGGAGCTGTTTGTGCCTTGAGTTTTTTAGGATGAGGTCCCCTGCCTTTGTATTCTGGCAGAAACACTTCCGGTTTTTCAAGCCACACATTAACATTTGAATGTACATCTGCAAAATAGTAAATGTTTTCCGGAAGGGAATCAAGAAATTCCTTGTTTGTTCCGAAAAACCCGTCGCATCCAACCCATCTAGCTGGAAAAAGGGAAGACTCTGATGCTTCTTTTATCAGATCATTAGCAATTTCTATCTTGGTTTTAAATTTAAGATCTTTAGGAACATCACACTCATTAAAACGATTTTTGTACTCATCAGAAAACCATTTCTCTGGCATATACAGTTGACAGTTTATAAGGCCATAGTATCCTTTTGGATTTGAGTAACCAACAAATACACCAGCTTGGCAGTTTTCTACTTTACCAAGTGAACCGCAATACTGTCTTGCCACACCAGCAGACTTTTTGCCTTTTTTAGGAATATCACAACCGTCGACGGTTATCATAGCCTCTGGATCGCTGACTGTAGAAGAGAGACGCTTTTGGTAGATATCAAGCATCTTTTCGTCATCCCATAATGCGTTTTTCATGAAATTTTGTAAACCACGTACACTGCTAGGGCCAAGATATCTTAGTGCAATAGGTTCAATTGACTTTCGTTCAAGATCGCTCAAAAGACCTTTAAGATAAATATGGCCATTTGTTGAATTTTCTGTACGTCTAAAGCATTCTTTAAAATCAGCAACAAAATCTTCAAGTACAGATGTAAGTTTTTCAACCTCTTTTTCAGTTATACCAGCCTGTTCAATAATATCAGGGTTCCAATCGTAGTTGTGTAGCATCATAATTTCTGACACCCTTTCCCCCGTATTTTTGAGGGGTCGGTGGTAAGGGCGTTCTTGACAATTTATTATTTTTCGAAAATTCCGTTTTAATGGATAAACAAAAATTCCTTTTGTATTTCCATGATAAGTATAAATATCACCCGCCTTGGTAAAACCACGCGTTTGACCAAGATATCTCCAGTTTGCTGCAAGATAACATGTTCCTTTGTATTTGGTTTTGTCGACAAAAGTTTCTATGAGAAGCGGTTCTTTATTGTATAATCTGTACCAGTCCGCCTTTAACCTTGATACAGTTTTTGAAAGTACATGTGATGCAAGGTTTTTTACCCTTATCCAGGGCATTACTAAAAAACGGTTGTTGTTAACAATAAAAGGCAAATATTTCTTCTTTTGCTCTTTGTCCCAACCGATAAAACAATCACGAGACTCAATCTTTAAGGCTGCTTGATTAAAGCTTAATGCTGCAATAAGTCTGTTTTTATGAAACACGAGATACTTAAGCCTGGAACCAAACATTCGTTCATAGCCAAGGTAATGATAATTTTTAACCACGTAGTCCCAAAGAGGTTCCAGTGGCGTCTTGCAAACCATTTTTATCTCTATTGGATAAAGTTCGCTCAGATTAACATCTAGAGCAGATGTATCAAGATTAAACTCGCTATTCATGGAGTGTTATACCTTTATTGTTATATTAAGGGTTTGGGTGGCAATTAGAATTTTATATCTCACAAAAGTTATTTCTAGTTAACCTACCCACCGAACCCTCATTTTTATTATATCATACATGCTTTTGGGTGTCTAGTATTAAGTTGCGTTGTAGTACTAACCATCCTCTTATTCCTAACCCACCGCTAGGCATACTAACTCCTGTTGCATCTGTTCCTTCTTGTGCTGGAGAACCAGGAAGTGAAGTAACATTTATTTTATTATCCATAAATTTAAAATCATTCACAATTAATTCCTCCTTTTGTATTATTATTTTATTTATATTAAGTTGTAACTTGACTTATTAAATCATATATACTATAATATAAACATCAAGTTGCAACTTAATTTTAAAACTCCGACACAAATAACACTAGGAAAAAGGATTTACATCTAAAGCCTAGTGTTATTTGCTTTTTAATTTAAAATTTAGACAGATTCGGTATAAATATATCAATAAATTCTCTATTTCCATTAAATTTAATATTAAATATTTTACACACAATTTCTTTTAACTTATTTTTAATAATATTACTAAAAATATAAATATCCCCTTTTACAATTATTCTTCCGATCCAAATTTGACTTCCTATTTAACTTATACTATAATATCTCTAACATAATATTAATTCTTCGCATTAACTTTCTGCAAAACAACACTAGACCATTGGGGTATCCATAATCTATCTAGTGTTGTTTTGCTTTTATTAAGTTAATTCACTTATCCAAAACTTTCCTATATTCGCATCCTAAATTACTACACCAGTCAACTTTCCCATTACTCAAAATCTTACTTCCACAAATTGTACATTTATCTTCTGTGTAATAGATAGGTAATTGTGTTTCGTATTTTATGATAGACATATTTATTCTCCTTTTTATTTAAATTTACATGTCAAGTATTTTTACTTTATCCCCTATCGTAAAAATCAAAAGTGGGGAAGAGGCGAGAGGACTCCTTTAAACTAATTTCCAATTATTTGTCAATAGGGGAGAGGTTATTTATTTACATCTATATTATTTTTACTCATTAATGTCTCGACACTTTTCATTGAAACACCTGAAAGAATGCAACCATTTATAAAATTAATAAATATTTCTTGTCCACTAAAAATATTTGTTCCTAAAAAATGCTTACTCATAAATAATAATACCTGACTAATCACAAAAACTAGATACTGAGTAGGTAAACTTTTCCCAAAATATTTAATAAAAATAGTATCTATAATACCTTTGAAATTTTGAGTTAGTAAAACTACTACTAAAATTAAACCTGCCATTGTACTTAAATTTTCTATTGTTATAAATTGTTCCATAATAGAACACCTTCCTTTGTTAAATTATTAATTATATTTATTTATCTTGCTTCTTATTAATTTTATCTAATAATCTCGCCATCATAGTAAATAACAACCATAATGGTATTTCATTATTTACATTAAAATTATAATTATTTAACTCATCATTTTTATCTAATAAAATTTTAAATATATTTCCATTTCTTATATTTTCAATTAATTGATTAATATGCGTAATATCTGTATCACTTTTACCAAATAACATATGTAATGATTTGTGCAATTCTGGCAATAATGGAATTCCTAATCCATTTTTATAATGCAATTCTAAGCACTTTTCTTCAATTAATTTTAATTCTTCTTTAGAATAATCACTTATTTGATATTTCAATACTAAATTTAATTCTATTAACGTATCATTTATTATTTTATTAAATGGATAAATATGATGAATCTCTAATTGTTCGTTTTGTCCAGAAATAGCACATTTATAATTATATTTTTTAAGACTATCTATTTTCCAAGAATTAATTTTACATCTTAAATAATTATGAAGCGATGATATTCCACCTTTCCAAAGATAACTATTCTCTTCGCGTCTTGAATCATAAGAACAAATTTTACAACCACCATAATGTTCTATAATATTTCTAATTTTTGTGGATTGAATACCAAGATTAGGATGTTTATTACATATAAAATCTAATTGACCATCTGTTTTATTGTCACTTATATTAATTATAGTAAAATTTCTTTCATTACATATTTTTATTATTTTATCAATATTAGTTTTTCTTAAATTAGTATTTTTTATTTTTATATCCTCTATTTGCATAGCATTTTCCACTCCATGTTTTTTAAACATAACATCTTTCTGTTTTAATGGAAAACATTTAAAACAACTATCCTTTTCAATAATTTTATTTTGATTATTTCTTGTTGCATATTCTTTTGACACAATTGTAATTTCACCTTTTTCTAAACAATAATCACATGCTACTTCTACTTTTACACCAGAACCTAATTGTAAATCATTTACATCAACTAGAAAAAAACTATTATAAATATAAGGGGAATAACCTTTTTCTTCATAATATTTTCTATTGATAGGATTCCATCTTACCTTAACTTTTCTTGTCAATAACATTATATTACTCCCTTCAATACTCATACTTCAAAATTTATTATTAAATTATATTACTTATTTAATTTTTCATAAATTCTCTTATAGATTTCAAATTGCAACCAACCAGGAAGTCCACTCTCTAAATTCTTTTCTTGTTTCCAAGATTTATCTGATAATATTCCAAATTGAATTAATTTATCTACTGCTTTTTCACCCATTTCTTTTTGCCATTTTTCAATTGCCATATCAATTAATTCCTCCTTGTTGTTGTTTGTGTTATCAATTATTTTTTCTACTTTAACTCCCAAATAATCTCCTATACCTTGAGCAATAGCAAATGCCATTTTATCTTGAAAATCAGGATTATTTAACATTTTTTCTTCTTCTGAATTTGATATAAATAACATTTCTATGAGGGTAGAAGGACATTTTGCATATTTTATTACATAGAAATTTGCTTCTTTATCAATATCACCATCAGATATATCTTGTCTATATACTAAATTAGGAAAAGATGATTTAACTCTTGAATGAATTTTTGTTGCTAAAATATCAGAATTATTTTGACCAGGAGTTGTAAATATCTCAAATCCCTTTGAATTTGCAGAAAAAGAATTACAGTGAATACTTACAAAAATATCTGGGTTATAACTGTTAGCAATTTGCATACGTTTACCTAAATCTTGTTTGAGATTAGAATTCCAAGATACTTTATCACTATCTCTTGTGTAACATACATTAATTCCAGCAGATTTTAGATAATATGCTATTTTAAATCCTACAGACATATTAATATTTTTCTCATATGTTCCATTTTTCCCAACTGCACCAGAATCATATCCACCATGTCCAAAATCTAAACATGCAAGTTTACTCATTAAAATAATCTCTCCTTTAAATTTATATTAATAATCTAATTTAATAATTTTACTTCATTGCCATATAAACACTCCCACCAATAGTTGCCAAACCTCCGAAAAATAAAATTATTTGTATATATACCTTACTTTTCCCATCAATTTTTGCCACCTCAACTTTAGTAGAATTGTCTTGTTTGTTCATAAGTAAGTTATTCAATCCTGATAGCATGGCATTATGATTGGTTAACATTTGCCCCTCGATCTTATCCATACTTTTTTTTAGAGATTCCTGACCTTGTTTAACATTATTTAATGTTTCATTATTCTTGGCAAATTCGATTTCTATACTTCTCAATCGTTCATCATGAGACTTTATTCGCTCATCTACTTCGTTAAAACGCTCTTTAATTTCAATAGTATTCACTTTACAACCATCTCCTTCCAAAATTTCATCAACTCCATTATAAAGACTTCCACAAAAATTCTTATCATTCTTATAATTATTTTCATTATTTATCATAAAACACTTTACACCTCTCTTATTATGTTATATAATTATGTTCACACAATAATAAGTGCATTTTATTATTGCTGTTAATAACTACAATGGAATGAGAGTGATTCCATTGTAGTTTCAAAATACATATTAAACCAATCATAATTCAACATTGCAACAATCTAATAATCTAATAATCTAACAATTTCAATAAAATTAATCTTAGAATCTCAATTAAATCTCTGCGAGAGCCTGCGAGCACCAGAGAGGTTTACTTTACTGATTAAAATATTAAAAATATTATTGAATTATGTATTTTTAAGATGTGGTATATTTTTATTTTTAACATAAATAGAATCTCAATATAAACCGTTGCATAAAACTTATAAAAAGTTATAAAACCAACATAACATTTATAAATTTTATTTTAATTATCGTTTCCAATAATCTTCCCTATTCATAAAACCCTATTTAAATTACCGAAGTAATCTATTCTAGTTTGATATAGTTCTCCAAGGGCTTAAATTCGGATACAACGCACCCTACATATTAGCATAATCTTCAATATATTTATTTATGCTAATTTATAATTACCAAGATTTATACTTGCATTTTTATCCCTATCAATTATCAATCCACAATTATCACAAACATAAATTCTATCAGATAATTTTAAATCTATCTTTTTAAATCCACAATCACTACAAAGTTTAGAACTAGGATAAAATCTATCTGCTAAAATAAATTCTATTCCATTAAATTTACATTTATATCTCATTTGTCTTATAAATTCATATAACTTTTGTTCTTGAATTGCTTTAGATAAATGTTTATTTTTCATCATGCCTTTAACATTTAAATCTTCCATTACAACTCTATATGGTTTCATTTTAATTATTTTATTAGTAGATTGATGAATATGATTATTTCTTATATTTGTTAATCTTCTGTAAATAAGTTTAATTTGTTTCTCTAACTTAATAATATTTTTAGTTTTTATAAATTTATTTCCATCTTTATTCATTCTATATTTTCTTGATACTTGTTTTTGCAATCTTTTTAATTTCTTTTTTATTTTTCTAACTTTTTTAGATTTATTAATGTTCTTTATGGGCTTATCTAAACAATTTACAATTGCTAAATATTTTACACCTAAATCAATTCCAACACTTAAATTTTGATTTAATTCGGCTTTGTTTTCACCTTGTTCAAATCCTAATGATAAATACCAATATTTACCGTCAAAATGGCATCTAGGATTTATATATTTATTTAATTGAGGAATATTATAATTAGATTTATATTCTACTTTACCTATTTTTTCTAAATTAACTTTATTATCCTTAAATTTAATAGCATCATATCTAACATAAAAAGATTTTCTTGATTTTTTCTTGGTTTTAAATTTAGGTTTTTTAGATATTCCATTAAAGAAATTTTGATAAGCAATATTCAAATCTTCAAATGCTTGTGCTGTTACTTGACCACTTACTTCATATAACCATTTATATTCATCTTGCTTTTTAATTGTATTATTAAATTCTTTTTTAATAATTGCTTTTGAAGATTTTAATCCTTGTTTATACATTTCTTCCCATTTTGCTAAACCATAATTATATGTAAATCTCATAACTCCACATGATTTAAACATTAATAATTCTTGTTCTTTAGTTGGTTTTAATCTAATTTTAATTGATTTTATTATATTTATCACCTCCTTTTTATAATATTTATGTATTAATTATATAATATAAATATAATTTATAACTTATTATAACTTATTGATAACTTTTTGTTAACTGTTGGACACCTCTACCATGATATATATTTGCCATATATTAATCACTTTTAAATCTAATAATAAATTAACATATGTATTAGTAAAATTCTACTCTAACCTTAAAGTATCTTTTTAAATCAATATTATTATAATATATCCAGTCAATTCTATCAGAACTTATATAGTAATAAATTTTATAATTATCATCCAAATTACTTTTAAAAGTTTCATCAACAGAAATACTACTAATTTTTTGAACTGTTGAAAATGTACCTGATAATTTATTGTTAAAATCAATCCAAACACTACCTATATCTGTTTCTTTTTGATAATATTTACTTGATATTTGCTTTAAATCTGTTGTAAAACGATTGCCTATTTTTATAGATGGAATACTAGGATAAGTATAATCTGTAGTACCAAATGACCATGCATCAACACCACACATACATGCCAATAAATATGAATTTTGTATATCTTGTTCAGATTGCTTTAATGTTTTTGTACTAAATTTATAAGATAAACTTGCTACTTTTACATTTAATGAATGTGCTAATTCAACACTTGTTAACCATTTGGTCATAATTGTATTCATACCACTTACAACATCTGCATAAGTATCATTATTTCTGGAATAAAAACTTTCTAATAATATCCAATCTCCATTTCCTAAATGAGTAGGTGTTCCTGTTGGATTATATGTGGCATGAACATCACTTGATAATAAATTGCTTGGAGTCCATGCATTTGCCATCACATACATTCCTTTTGAATGTACATAATCTGTATAGGTATTTAACTTTTCTCTTGACACTTGATAATCATATCCTGCACAATCAAAAAATGCTCCATAAAATCCTTCTGTGTGACAAGCATCTATTTTTCTTCTTATTTCTTCATCTGTCCATATAGGTGTTTCCTCATCATCTCCAATATAAATATAACCAAATACTTTAACATCATTATTAGTTAAATAACTAGTTATATCTAATTCTCTACTAGTTAATCTTTCAGGGTCTTCACAAACCAAATAATTAAAATTCAATAATGTATTTTTACTATGTTCTGCACTATATAAAATATCTACTTCATCAATATTGCCATATTTAAATGCTATGTTCTCTAATTTATAAGTATTACTTATTACAGGTATATTAGAAAGTTTATATAAATCAATTACTTCGCTTTCCCAAACACCATATATATTTTTATCTTCTTTAAATTGTATAATTTCTGTATCCCATACAGTTATTGTACCAGTATAATTTCTTGCATATATATAAGCATAAATATATCTAACAGGGACAGTAGGTGTATATAATACAGAAAATTGTGTATCATTCCATGAACCTTGAGGGAATGCATAATGTACTTCTTCATATCCTCCAGATAATCCAGCATCCGTAAATGTAACCCTTAATTGTATTCCCCAATCAGAATAATTACCTGAACCTAAAATATTCTCGCCATTTGCTTTGATACGAAACAAAATAGGATACATAGTATTTGTTTCTTGCATTAAATTATAAGTACAATTTAAATAATTACCACCTGCATCAGATATTAATTTTATTTTATCTCCAATAATTTCCCAAGGATCACCATATACAGACCACCTAGAAGTATCACCTGGAAATGATGTTACTTCTGTAGGAGATAATAGTTTAATTTTTTGTAATGTTTCATCATATATTGTTCGTGTATGAAGTCCTTTAGTAACATCGGGTTTAATATTTAAACTAATTATTTTTCACCACCTTAATTTTATATTTAATCAAACCATTTATATTAACTAATATCATATCCTATTTCGCTTAATATTTCTCCAACCACAGTTTTTAAATTAGAAAGAGCAGGAACTTGATTATATGCATACGTATTGTTCAAAACAAGTGACACCCATATTTTTACAAGAGCAGAATCATTATTAAACAATTTATCAACCCCTTACAGACTCATATTTGCAATATATATACTTAATTCAGCAATGCCATTTTCTAATAATTCTATTTTTTGTTTTAATATATCAATCTCAGATGGTTCAGGTGTTTCTGGTATAGGTGTAGAATCATGTATTTGAATAATACTATTTATATTATTCAAAACATTAATACTTAAATCATCTGGTATATTTAATACAATATTTTCACCATCACCTTGTAATGTAAATACTGCGGTATCATTAATAGGAGACAATTCAATAATCGCTAATAATTCATTCATTAATTTATTTAAATTATGTTGTTTTACGAATTCTAATTTCATATATTATCCACCAACTTTCGTAATTGCTAATCTAGTAAAATTATTTCCTGGCATTATATTTCTTATTTCTGATGAATTAGCAAATAACTCAATATAATCATTTGCATTTAAATAAACTATTTGAGATATATACAAATTTCTATTATTACTACTTTCAGATTCATTAAATAAATAACTATATGATATACCACTATTTTTTATTATTTGAATATTTGATAACCCAACATCATTTAAAGTGACACTAGCAGTAATTAAATACCAACCATTTTGTTTTATAGTAATTCTATAACTAGATACTGGGCAACTATAATAATCATTATCTACATCATCACTATCTACATTAATTTTAGTATTAGTAGATATTGATATTGATTGACTTAAACGTAAATATGTTTGTATAGTATTAAATGCATTTGTTTTTAATCCTGCCATTACCCTTTTATCTGTAATATTAGAATTAATTATAGAAGTCACATTAGCATCAACATATACTTCTGCTAATGTAATTCCTACAATTGTTGCAGGTATTGTTGGTACAATAGGAGAAGATGATGCATTACCTTTAATTACTTGTAATACTGGAGTATAATATGGAACTGTAGTTATATCTATACCAATAACTATAATATCAATTCTAGGATTAGTAATATCAGCAGTATCAATTGTTAATGTAGTATTTGTATCATTATAAATTCTATAACCATCTACCCAATGTACACCACTTAAAACAGACACTCCCATTGAAGGTGTATCTGTTTGTAATACTATAAGATCAGATTGAATTAAAATACCATTACTAAAAAAATCTTTATCTCTTTCCATTAAATCAATAGGATTGTATTGAGTACCTGCGATATATGATGCATGAACGGTCATAATTTCACCTCGTTTATATTAGATAAGTGTTAAAGTAATAGCAGAAGGTGAGAAACTAAGTGTATTATCCGCACCTACAGTTTGACTATTATTTAATTGCCCAAATGCTAAAAAATTACCATTTGTAAGAGCATCATAAACAACAAAATGTGTAACAGTCCCCCAAATTCCAGTTGAAGTAGGATATGTTATTGTATTAGCATTAGTCTTACTTCCATTTACAGATGCAGGAAAATTAGTTGCATTATTTGTTATTGCAACTCTCGCATAATTATTTCCTACAGGTTCAGTAACATTAGTTCCAGAAGAAGTAGGAGTAGTTGTTGAAAGTCCAAAATATAATGTTTCAGGAGGTGAATAGGCAACACCACCAAAAATTAAATCTATTAATTTATTATCTAAAAAATATGTAAAAGCCATTATGAATTCCTCCTTAATATTATTAAAAATTATAGATTAATTAAAAAATACCATCTAAATAAATAATATAATTAAATGGAATAATATTAATTATATTAGTATCCATTGTTCCATCAATATAAATATCTGTATTAAATACCGCATATCCTAAAAACATATTATTAGACTTAGTAATAGTACCATTCATTATACTTTGTGCAGTAATATTACTATTCAAATTTATATTAATGTTTATATTACTATCTAATATATTTGAATTACATATAATACCAGATGTTATTAAATTAACATTATTTATTATCGTAGAAGATATATTAGTAATTGCATTAATATCAGATGTTAAATCACATTCTAATTTAATATTTCCTATAATACTGCTATTTGCAATAATTATACCAAGTAATTCCATCATAACATTGCAATTACTTGTAATTTGAGAGTTTGCGACAATAGAACTAACAATTGGTTGGATAAATATTAATTCACCTGATATTTCTGAATTAGCATTAATACTACTTGTTAAATCAATTGAATTATTAATTAAAGATGTATTAATAATAAAAGGAAAATTAATAGGAAAACTAAAAATATCAGGAGATTGTCTAACTAGTGAAATAGAATTAATTGAACCACTAATACTAATGTTTGCTATTTTTACTCACCTCGCTTTATATTGCACATTAGTTAATATTATATTAAACTCTTTTCAACTTTCATAATACCTGCAAGAATTATTGATGTATTTGCAGAGGTATCTGTTAATCTTATTGAATATTTATATTCACCATTTAAATTTACTGTATCAGCACTTAATAAATTAACGATAAATTTACCATTTACCGCATCTGTAATAATAATTCCTAAATCATTATCTTTAGTTAAAATTATTTGTGAATTATCATTATTTACTAATGCAAATTCAATAATAAATCCAGTTATATTAATAAAATTATTATTACTGTCTGTAACATAAACAATTAAATCGCGAGAATCACCAGAATAAATTGTAAAATTCATATTATTATCAACTCCATTTTACTATTATATAATTATATAATTGCATTAAGACAACTAACTAGAGCATTTAAATCTAAAGCTAATAAATCATCAGCATCATTTGGGTCAACAACATCAGATACACCTAATTTTGTCGATGGTAAATTTGTTGAATTCATTGGATATATTGCATTACGTGCTTCATTAAATATACTCGCATAAAAAATACCTCCACTACTGACTGTAGAGAAGGTAATAGTAGATAAACTTTTATATTGTCTGAATTCATTAATTTTCGAACAAAAATTATTCCATTCTGTAGCGGTTAAATTTGTTGCAGGATTACCTTGTACTTTTGGAATTGTCCAACTAAAATTATCAGGTCTACTAGAAGTAGTTACATATAAATAACTTGAATAATAAAAACTGTCCAATACCTCGCTATTATAAGTATAATATGTTCTTGCAGTAAATCTATATTGTAGTCCTGATATTAAATTTGTCCATGTTACAATTCTTATGCCATTTTGATATTCAGCATATGTAATATCTTTATAAGATGGACTTATTGAATTATCATAAGCATAAACTCTAATATAATCCCAATTACCAGTCATACCATCTGCAACTCTTATATCTATTGTGTCCAAAGTTTTTGCAGGACATGTCAAATTTCCAGGTGTTTTTGCTAAAGTTGTACTTAAATTTTCAGTTGTATAATTAGAACTACCTAGATCATTAACACCTTTAACAGATAAATAATAAGTTACACCAAATTCTAAACCAGATAATACACATGTTGTTCCATTAATGCCAGATATAGTATGATATATTCCATCATAATGTTTATATCTTAGTGTATAAGTTGCCGCATTTTCAGAAGTTCCCCAAGACAATCTCAAAATACCTTCATCTTTTGAAGTAACTACAGGAGCAGAAGATGGGATACTTGGCGCTGAAGTAGCAACATATAAATCATTTGACCAATATACACTTTCTAATAACGTACTATTTACAGTGTAGTATGTTACAGCGTTAAATTTATATTCCGTATTTGTTGTTAATCCTGAAAATGTTATTACTCTTTGACCATTACTATAATTGCTTTTAGATAAATCTAAATAACCTAATAAATTATTTAAATTATCGTATTTGTATACTCTAATATAATCCCAATTTCCAGACATCCCATCTGCAATTCTAATATCAATATCGTTTGCACTTACTAAAGGGCATGTTATATCTCCTGGTGATTCTGGTGCTGTAGTTCCTATATTAATTGACGTATATGCTGATTCACCTGAATCATTAACACCTTTAACGGATAATTCATAAGAAGCACCATATGCTAAATTTGTTAAAGTATATGTTGTATTATATGTATTTACAATTAATTCTGTGCCATAGTAACATCTTAATTTATAACTTATAGCATTTGTTGATACTCCCCAAGATAAATTCAAACCTTGTTCAATTCTTGAAGTGATTACAGGAGGTGAAGATGGTGTTTCTGGGATAGGAGGTAATTCTGCCTGTACTAAACCTGCACCATATTCCCATGAATCTCCTAATGTTTTGCAATTACTTAATAATTCACTAACTAATTGACTTCTAGTATATGATGGATATTTTTCTTTTAAACAGGCTAAATGTCCTGTAATATATGCAGTTGCAAATGAGGTTCCAGACCAAGAACCATAACTATAAGGTGTAGTACTATAAACATTTTCTCCAGGTGCAATTAAATCCAATCCATCACCATAATTAGAAAAACCTGATCTTATTTCACTAGAATTAACTGACCCAACAGCGACACATGAGTAATCATATGCAGGACAACTGACTGTAGATTTACCTATAAAGTCCCATCCTGTTTCAGATAATATACCATTTCCTGAACAAGAAACAACAATTATTCCTGCGTTGTACGTACGTCTACATGCATCTATTAATAATTGTTTATCTTCTGGCGTAGAATCATCATCCATAGATATAGCAAAGTTAATAATATCAACGCCCTGAGATAACGCCCAATCAATTCCAGAGATAAGATCATCTGTATATCCTCTATTATCACTGTCTAATACTTTAGCAATAAACAATCTTGTATTGGGTGCTACACCAACATAACCTAAACTATTATCTTGTCCTGCTATAATACCTGCACAAAATGTACCATGTTCATGATCGTCATATTGTGAAGATTGACTATTTACATAATCTACCCATTGATACGCTGTAGGCAAATCTTCATGATATGCTAAACCAGTATCAATTATCGCTACATCTACACCATTACCTGTGTAAATACCTTTATATCTAACATCTACTTTTGTTGCAGTATATCCCCAATCCATTGATTGAGAAGCACCACCGCATTTACTTACTAGTCTAATATTTTTAATTTTCTCATGCTTAATTAAATTTTCTACTTGTTCTGAAGTTAACTCAGCAGACATTAATTCTGGCACTTTATCGAAGTCATGTCTTATTTTAGCATTAAATGATTTAACTAATTCTGGATTAGATTTTTCATGGAATTCTATGAAGTATCTTTTTGTTTGATTTGGTATAATAAATCACCACCTTAATTGCTTTATGATAGATAGAATTAAGATTTAATAATATTATCAATATCATGTAATATATTTTGATAATTAATAATATTTTCTTGAATTTCACCTATTTCTAACATCATATCATTTTTTCTTCTCTCTAAATTAGCTATTTGTTTATGAATGTGTTCTGATGTAATTTCTTGCTCTTGAATTGTAGTAATTTTTAATTTTAATTTTCCATTGTCTTTGTAAACTTCAGTTTTATTGTTTGCCATTAGGGACTCCTCCTTGAATTTGTAATTTAAAAATTAAAAATTTTAATAAACTATTGTAAATCACATATAATCATGATAAAATATTCCTAAAAAGGAAAGGTAGTGATAATTAATTATGGAAGTAAAAGTTAATATGAAATTTCAATGTAAAAATTGCAATGAAATTATCAATCATAATTATACACAACAAGATTTATTAGATCATGATAATCTTGAATTAACTTGTCAAAAATGTGAAACAACTAATATTGTTAAAACTTCTTATTTAATTGATAAAGCAAAAGAAGAAGCAATAAAAGAAATTAAGAAAAATTTCAAAACAAGGTAAGATTAGAATTGTATATTTAAATCTAATCCATCAACAATTTGTTCTATCGTTAATCCAGCATTAATCATTTGCTGGATTTCTTTTTTATTTTCTTTAGTTAAGGTTACGTTGTATAAAATTTTGAGCATAATTTAATTCCTCCTTTTTGTATTATTTGTTTGTTGGTAAAATATAAAGACCTCATTAAGAGGTCTTTATTGTTATAATAATCTATTATTTTAACTAATTAACTCACTCAAGCATATAATATAAATATAATTATGTTAATAAGAATAGAATATAAAAGGAAATCAAAAACTATCAGTCAATTCACTAATATCTCCGACAAATTCTAATATGCAACTATCACAAAAATCTAAAGAATTTAAAATACTATTTTCTTCTGGATTATCATAATAACTTCCATAATTTACAATTCCATTAATTCTATAAATACTTTCTTCAGGTGTAAATATTTGTTTACCACATTTAAAACATCTAGGATACTCAAACTTTTCTTCTGCACAAATAATTTTCCAATCATAATGCACAGCACTAATGCTTATTTTATCAGAATACAAATCATCATTGATATTACTGATACTGTAGATATTGTCAAAGGGAATAAAAGTTTTAAGTTTATTGTTTCCATCAATCAACACTAGACAATTGTATGTAGTATAATCAATCTGCAAGTTATTATAAAGGAATATTTCTTCGGCACCTTCATTTTGAATAAAAACACTGTGTCCGATGAATTTGTTGAAACAATTAAAATTAAGATTTTCTTTTTGCATAATTATCAAAACCTCCATAATTTAATATTTATAAGGGCGACTAACTTCAACTGCCTTATAAACATAATTATAGAGGTTTTTATTTGTTATTACAATGGGTGAACAACGTGGTAACAAAGCATATAATGGATTTATTTTCTACTATCTATAAATATCTCCGTATTTCATAGAATTACTTTTTATTTTCATTTAATTTTTCATTTAACCTATGCTCTAATGCAATCATTTGTTCTTGTAGTGCTCTTATTTCTTTTAATAAACTTAATTCTGGGTTATAAATTTCATTTAAAAATTCTTTCGTAGAAACTATATGTTCTTGAGTTGATTTTTCACTTATCTCTCTTACAATCATTTGTCTAATATAATCAGATACAGTAGCCCCTTTATTATCAACATACTTAGTAAACTGCTCTTTTAATTCTACTCCTATTCTAACAACTAATTTATCATCTTTGTTTACTTTTACTAGGTTATTTTTTTTAGTTTTTGTTATTAAATTTTTATCCACCTTAATCACACTCCCATCATATTATACATCATTTATGTATTTTTTAAAAGTGGGAGAAAAGTATTAATATAAATATTTATATTAATACTTTATTAAAATTTAATTATCAATATTATTTATTCTATTTTTCCACCAATTACGATCTAGCACTTCACCGATAATTGCATTTGCTATTCTATCACATAAAACTTCTTCTGGATCATTATTTCTAAGGTCATTATCATATATTTCTCTTTTTAAATAATCTTCTTCTGAAATATTTAATTTTTTTCTTAAAATTTCAGTTTCAATTCTTAAAGTATTATAAATTAATGACCATTCAGTTCTTATTTTTAAATGAGTTATTTCATGAATAATTAGCCAAAAAATACTTAATTCTATTTCTGCTTGATCTTGAAAAATAATTATAGTATTTTGATTAGATTTACTCCAAGCACGAAAAACATCATTGCCAGGAAAAGATATAGATTTTAAATAATTATCCTGCATCCAATAAAATTCTTTCTTGTTGACATTTGCAATAATAATTTTAATATCATTTAAATTAAAATTATTTAAAAATTTATTAATTTCATTTAAAATATTGTCACTTAATTTAACTTGATCTAAATATATCATTTGACATTCTCCTTTATAATAATTTTATTAATAATATAATACTATAAAGGAGAATGAAAGTCAACACATTTATTTTAGTATTCTATAAAAATTTCTAGTTAAATAATACAATAATTAACTATAAAAATATAAATTATTTTAATAATATGTATACATACTTACATACTTGCATTGTATCACATATTATGGTACAATGATATAAAACTAAAATTAAAAAGGAGAGTGATATTATGTTTAATCTAAATACACAGAAAATAAAATATATTATTACAGGAATAATTATTGGAGCTACATTATCAACATCAATTGCTTTTGCTGATTTGTCAGAGGTTAAATTAATAATTAATGGTAAACAAATACAATCTGATGTAGCACCACAAATGATTAATGGTAGAGTTTTTGTGCCAGTACGTCTAGTGAGTGAAAACTTGGGTGCAAATGTTAAATGGGATAATGTAAATAATAGTGTTATTATTGATAGTTGTGGTGAACAACAAACAACAAAATCTATACAATCCCAAATATCTACCAATAACACACAAGATGAATATGTAGAAATTAAAAATTATCATGATAGTAGAGGTAGTTTAGGTAATAATCCACCTGTAAAATATAAAGGCAATGTTTATTTTCCTTTGTGGTATATTATACGCATATCTAATCTTCATGAAAAATATGATGAATCTACTAAAATACTTTCATTCAAAGATAGCAATATTAAATTAGATACCACAAATAAAAATGATTTTATTATTTATAAAGATAGAACCTATATAAAAAATGGTATATTATGCAATATAAGTATATCTAATTGAGATTATCCAAGTCTAGCTACTTGCACCTGATCTAATCTGAATTCTCCTAATGATGGATTATAAGCATAAATACCACCAGTTTGCGGATCTCGATATATTGCAGGTGCTAGTATATCAGTTCCCCATTTAATACCTCCACTAACACTATCTGCTCTTAATATTACACTTTGTCCTACGCTAATATTATTGCCAACAGTTGCATTTGTACTAACATCAATTGTTACTCCACTTAATGTACCAGTAATGATTTTTTCAGCATTTAAATTATTTACTTTTTCATTAGTTACAGTTCCATCAGATAAATAACTTCCATTTATTTTTTGATTTAATTCATCTAAAATATCAGTACCATTAATTCTCAATGTATCACAATCAATATCACCTGAAACATCTGCATTAGTTGCTGTTAATTTTGACATATATGCATTACCACTGAGGTCTACACGGAAAGGAGCATTTTCATCTGTTCCACCTAATTTAATCCCTGTATCATTTGCTATAAATATAGAATTACCTGAACCTATTTGTAAATATCCTGTAGAAACTAAATTACCTTCATTATCTGTATAAAATACATCTATCCACACTGGAGTATCTACCGTTCCAGTGTTTTTTTGTATTTTTATACCAGAAGTTACATCCATTAGTATTCTAGTTTTATTATCTGAACGAAGAAGGGAAAGAATTAAATTAAGAATAGTAACTCCTTCTGTATTGACAGTCATTATTTTATTCCCTTCTGCATCTGATGCATCTAAAGTTAGTGAATTTCCAAGTAAAATTTTACCAATTAATTTTTCCGAAACTATACCATCTGCTGAAATACATGTTTCAAAACTATCACCGCCAGATTTTGACAAACCAACTGCTCCATGAGTTACCCTAACAATCCTTTTATTATCGTTTGGGTCTGTGGCAGTTAATCCTTTACGATCTAATGAGCAATATTCATTACCTGCTAAATTTAATTCACCAGTATATTTTCCTTGTAATGTTTCTATAATAGATGCCACAGAATTATTTGTACTATTGATAGTATTCCAATCAGATTTTGAATTAGCAAGTTCTGCTGAAGCAGAAATGGATTGATTCAATAATTCAAGATACTTGTCAACATCTTTAGAAATATCTGCTATATTTGAAATTGTTAGGTTTATAAAATCCTGATCATGGTCATATGTTAATTCTGTAATTATGCATTTTACATCAATAGAAAAAGGTTTATAAATAATTCTAACGATTTCCCCAATTTTTACCTTCTGACGATCTAATTGACATCCAACATCTAAACAATTAAACATATTAACGATATCTAATTCTAAAGAGATAGGAATTGAGTAGTATTTTTTAAACTCGTTTTGTGCAAATTCTAACAATATTTTTGGATCTGAAATATAATCATTTCTTATTATCTTTTTCTTAACATAACTTGCTTTTAATTCAAACAATTGTGATTCTGTGAAGTTATTTTCTTCTGCTAATTCATTATTAATAACAACCATTTGATTATTTATATTACTAATTTGGTTCTCAAGACCTACATTAGATTTACTATCAAAAGTAATATTAATACCTGTATTACTTTCATCTGTATAAGAAAAAATTATATCTTCATAATCTTTTGTTGAGAAATAACTTACAGTTAATACATTGTTGTTAATACTAATACTTTTCATACTTGAAACTAATGGGTATTTATTATTATTGTTATAATAAGTAGAAGTAATTAAATCATTAATAGTATTTGCAATAGTATTTTTAATATCACCTGAATTAACATTAAATATTATATCATTTCCATCAATTGATATAATAATATTACCTGTATTTACAGCATCATTATTAACAATTATATTAAATTGACAATTATTAATTTCTAATTTTTTATTATCTATTTCAAGTTGTTTTGCATTTCTTTGAATAATTAACTGACTTGTATCTTGATTATTTGTCTGTGCAATGTCTAAACTATCTAATATAATTAATAATTGAGTATTTAATGTTGATAAATCTGTATATTTAGTATTTAGACTTTCTTGTAAAGAAATTTTATTTGTAATTAAAGTTTCAAATTGTCCTTCATATGTAAATATTTTTTCTTGATAGTCCTCGATAGCGATACATAATTCATCAGACATATAATCGCTATGTTCCAATATATTACCATCTTGATCCCTAGAAAAAGGGAACATAAAATATTGATAATTAACTAATTCTGCACCACCTGTTATTGTAACTGAATTTAATGTTAAATCATTTTTACCTAATACTTTAAGATGTGTACAAAATGAATCTGGATTTGGTTTAAATGATAGATTATTAATATATTTCCCGTAATCGAAAACCAATCCATAATTTGTTGAATTTGCAATTCTTTCAATATTTTCAATAGATGTTAAATCATCAGAAAGTGATACTGTATAATTTATTGTATCAAAATACAACAATGCAGAAAATGCTGTAGCAATTTCATAAAGACAATCAAGGGCAGTTTTTGAACTAAATGAAAACTGCAAATATTTTAAATCTAACGATGCAGAAATTGTCCCAATTTTCCAAATTGTGTTTTCTAAAACTATTGAGGTAATTTCTGTAGCATTTTTACTATAATCAGTATCTATATTACTATATGTAATAATTTCATCTGTAAGATTGTAGGCTAAAGAATAGCAATTTACATTTTTTGTAAATGTAGATTCATCCGAAGAATCTTCTACTGTATTAATAACAAAATATTCAGTTTGATCCATAAAGTCGTACTTAATTAAATATTTATATTTCAATAGATTGTATGATGGATTAGGAGTTAATTGATGATCTATTTCTATATCTGTTAATATAGAAAAATCTAGTTGATTTATCTGAGAAATCTTAGGATTGTAAACCAAATTAAAATAAGATGATAAAATACCTACTATTTCTTTATTTGGTTTGCAGATATAAAGTTTTGGTTTTTCATTTATTTTAGTTAAATCTAATTCAAACATAATTTCACCTACTTAATTATATTTTTAATTAAAAAAGAGACAATATTTAAATGCCTCTTAAATTAATATCATATTATGCACTTTCATCTTTTTCTTTTATATATTTTTCATAATCTTCTTTATACATCCATTTAAATTTACCTGCTGTTTTTCTTTTCTTTTTACAACATTCGTCAATATGTAAAATTGATGTTATTCTCTTTGCAACAGAAACACTTTCATACTCTGATATAAAATCATTAGTTAAAGATAATTGTATAATTTTATTATTAATATTATTTCCTATATTATTAAATAATATATTATTTTCATAATCTTCTTTATACATCCACTTAAAACCATTACTAAATTTTCTTTCACCTTTACAACATTGGGATACATTGTGAATTCCCAATGTTTTTTGTACTTCATTAACTCCATTCCATTCCTTGATAAATTCATTAGTTAAAGATAATTGAATAACTTTTCTTTTTCTATGTTTTACACCATCAATAACATCACAAACTTCATAATCCTCTTTATACATCCAATTAAAACCACCTGCATATTTGTATTTATTTTGACAACAAGAAATTATATTGCCTTGTTTTATATTTAATTCTTTTGTTGCATCAATAATACTATTCCAATATCTTATAAATTCACCTTCTAATGTTAGTTGTATAATGCTTCTTTTGTATTTTGTATCTAAATTATTTTTTGAAACAGTTGGGTCATAATCGCACATTCCGATTATTTTACCAAATTTTAGATATCTAACTATAGTAGTATCTCCTAATTTAGTAATATTTTTTATTTCTCTTGTACTTTTAATCCCATTATTCCATAATTCACAAACTTCTTTTACTCTTGATGATAAAGCAAATTTTTCTATATCATCCCATTTAATATTACTCAAATCAAATAATTCACTTAATTTACTATGTAAAATATTATTTTTTATGTATTCTAAATCAGAATTTCTACAATTAATTCTTATAACTTCAATATTATGTTCTTTTGCTAGTTTATCTTTATAATCATCAATTTCTTGTGTTTCTTCTGCTGTTTTGTTTGTTAAAGTATTTTCATTTCCATGACCTATTCCACCATCCATTTCAAGGTTATATTTTTTATCATTTAATTCAAAATAAAAATCAAATCTATAATCAAAAAATTTATATTCTGGTATAAAATCAACATTTAATTGTTCTAATAAATTAAATGCAAATTTGTTAGGATATGAAATTCCATCTCCACAACGGATACAAGAATAACCATTTGCAAAAACAGAATATATTCTAATAGATCTCTCGTATCCACAATCAGGACATACAAAAATACAACTTTCCCCTGAAGAACGAGTTAATTTATAACCTTCCTCTGGATTTTTTAATAATTTGGCAATTGTAATTGCAGATGTCCAAAGATCATTATAACCAATTAAAACTTTTTTTGAAGGAATACAACATACATTACATCCTCTATTTTTAATTATACTTGTTTCAGAAATAATATCATAATTATTACAATTTAAACATTTATATTTATAAGATCTTTTTGTAGTGCCATTTTTATTGCTTGTTCTTATTTGTTCTAATATTTCAATATTACTATTATTAGTTTCAATAATATCTCCAACATTATATTTATAAGTCTTTATAAAAACACCTAAAAATACACCTAATTTACATTTTAATAAATTATTAGTTCTAATTAAAAATATATTATTATTATATTTAATATTTAACTGTTGTCCATTTTTTATATAATCAATAATTTCTATTTCACCTTCAATATCATCATAAATAAATTTAATTGGTCTACAACCAATACTTTCTTTCCAATTAATTTTTCCTTTATATCTACCTTCTTCATACCTCGGCAAATCATCTAAAAACACTTTTCTCAAACTAATCATCCTCCTCAAATATTATTTTATAATCTATCAATTCCACAAACCATCTCCTCGTTGCAAACAAAAAATAAAAATAGGGAAGGGTATAGAGGAGTATATACCCATTTAATTAGTTGATTGGCCTATCAACCTATCCCAAATGACAAAACTATAAAAAAAAAGAACCCACAATTAAGTAGATTCTTTAATAATTCCAACGTCATAAACATCACATATCAAAAAATCAATTTATATTTAATTAATCTTCAAGTTAATTATTCTTTAAATTAATTAATTCGCTTCTTCAAGTAAATTTTCTTTTTCTTTCTTCTTATCTAAAATTTTCTTTATTAGTGTTAACGCTTTGGGTTTACAAAGTGTGGTGACTATATCTTGCATTCCCTCTTTTGTTTTTCTTGGTCTTACTACAATCTCAAAATATCCACTATTACCTAAATACTGAGAATAAGGAACATTTCTTGTAAATTCACCATCCATGAGGATCTTCGATTCTCGCAATATTTTCATGAGAGAATTTCTTCCACATTCTCCAAACACTCCTGCTACTTGAATGAAATTTAATAAACCATTATCATCCATTACTGCATCATACATATCTACTTTTGGTTGCTGTTCTATTAATTTATTTTCTGCTTCGATTCTTTTATCTTTTTCTTCCTTTAATGCTGTAAGCAATTTAATGCCGAAATCTGGTGACATAATCATTTTTTCTAAAGTCTCTGGGCTTATGTATGCACCATGCTTACGGATAGAAGGAAGAACTTCATCAAACACCCATTTCTCAAATCTTTCTGCTTTTTCTTTAATTTCTATATTTTGACTTTGATCAGCAGCTTTAGTGATTAAGCGATAAATATCACCTTCAGGAATAATCTTTGTATTCCTCAATCTACCTAAATTATCGGTTACGGGATGAGTTATCCCCCAACGACAATGTGCTGATACTGCTTTATGCGGTTCATTATATCCTAATGCTTTAGCAACATCATTACCAACTACATATGGTTTATCATCAATTATTATAGTTCTTACTTGCCCAAATTCTTCATTTTCAAAAATCATTAAATTATTTTCCATGTTATCATATTCTCCTTTTATTTTTTATAATCCTTTAATATTTTAATTTATCATTTATTATAATTTTATTAGTTAATTAAAAACAATAAACTTAAGGACTATCCCTAATTTTCATATCAACACCACCTCAGATTAATAATATAATATGCAAAGGGTACTACATTTTTTAGACTAAGCATATTATACAATAATAAAATAAATGTGTCAAGAAATATTAGATATAAAAGGATTAAAACTTACCAGTCAACTCAAACTTCTCAATCTGCTCTCCAGTAAATCCAACATCCAAAAACTTACAGAATTGTTTATAACTAAGGTCAGTATAGAATAAAATCGGCACGTTCCATGCATATCCAACAAATTTGTGCTTATAAGTAAATAAACACAATTCCTCAGAACCCTCTGCACATATAATCGGTTTTCTTTTCAACATTATCAATTCCTCCTAATAACCAAATTCTAAAATCAATTGTATTCCATCAATCATTGTTAAGATTATCTGTTCTCCAAAATACATATAATATTCATTTCTATGTATTTCAGCAACACAATCTATATCAATCATTAAATTCTGATAATTGTTTTCTTCATCATATTCTGCATGGCCAAATTGATATTTACCAGATTTAAACACTAAAAATTCAAAATTTGGATATTGAATAGGGATTGATACTGTATCACTTACTACATCCAACCAAATAGGTTTGTTAATTGATTGCATCATAATTTCTTCAAAGTGATCATTAGTAATTTGTTTGTACATAATAAAAAACCTCCATTTAATATAATTTATAAGGTGTACAACCAAAATCAACCTTATAAACATATTATATCGGAGGAGTTAACTATAATCAACCATTGTTAACCATGATATAGAACGATATAGTAAAATTACGCTCTAATATTAACCATTAACTACTTATTTCTTTCATTTTCTAAATATTTCATTAAAATATATCTAACTAAATCAGGAAGAGTCATTCCTTTTGATTCTGCTAATATTTCATATTCACTTTTAAATTTATTAGTTACTCTAACTGATATTAGAGCCTTTTGTTGTCTCTTTTCCATCAAAATCAACTCCTTATCCACTATATTATACACTATGCATATGTATTTATCAAAAGTAGAAAGGAAGCAACATATCAAATCATAGTAACAAACAATTAAACCAACTAAACCCACTAAAATCTTCACTATCATATTAACATACCTATCTCACAAAGTCAAGTATAATTATTTTTATATTCTATTAAAAAAGACAACAATAATTATACTTGACTTTATACTAATACCAACACTCAAATTAAATAACTATCAACTAACATAACCTTTAACTTTCTCGTTCTTTTCATTATTAACTTTCTCATCTTTAATCATCTCACAAAAATCTTTCGCACTCATTACCTTAAATCCAAATTTATCAACATCATGCATACCACTTTTTAAATCATCTGATATTAAATAATCTGCATCACTTTCAATAACAATTTTTAAAAACATATCATCATATTTATCGTTAATTTCAGGTGTAATAGTATTAATAGTATTAACAGAAGTAGAATAATAAAATGACTCCATTATATATTGAAGTAACAATATTCTATTTTTAATATCAATAATATTATGCCTTGCAAAATTTTTTGCTACATAGACTAATTCGCCTATAGTATCTTGTGAAAATAATAAATATATTTGTTTATTATCAACCATATTCATTATCTTAATATATTCATTATCTTCTTCAGAAGAAAATAATCCATTAATAAAAATATTGGTATCAAGAACAATTTTAGGTGGTTTATATCTCATATCTTTTAATCCCCAATGTTTTTCTAATTTCTTTATTTGTTAACCCTTTTTCCTTTATTGCCATTTGAGCAATTTTTCTAATATTACTCATACAATTAAAATTTGTATTTTCCTCTAATTCAACTGTAGAATCTTTTATTTGAATTCCCATCGTCATTCTTCCAACCCTCCTTTTTAAAGGTTTAGTTCCTCGTCTTGTTATACCAACATTCCTTTTATGAGATTTTCTTGTTGCTCTTGATTTAATCCGTATTACCATAAAATCACACTCCCATCTAAAGTATTATACCATATGTGTAATCACAAATAAAATATCTTATTGTGCTTACATTAATAGCATTATACAATAAGGGAGTAAGTGTGTCAAGCAAAATATCAATATATTTATATTTATATTCTAAAAATCCCACTAATAATACTTAAATTGATATTTAAAATAAAACTTTACATTACCTAATATCCTCAACGTATTTAAACCAGGAGGAATAGATAAAAATTCAAAATTAAAATTATCATACCTACTTGTATTTAATAAAGATGTTGTAATAAGTTCATTTTCATTACTTACTGATATTTCTTCTTGATCTATCAAATCAGTAAATTTAAATTGTATATTATTATTTGATAAATTTTGAATTACAAAATCTCCATTACCAACTTTAGTAATATATATCTCTGGTTTACAATCCACATCACCTTTATTATTAAATATAATATCTGTCCATAATATATTTTCAGACATATCATATATATTTGATTGATAAACAGGTGAATAGCAATATGGTGAATTACAAATAAACGATAATGTAACATATCCTTGGTTAATACAATTGTGAGATATAATAGGATCGCCATCTAACATTATATAATATATTTTTGTAATAGAAGTATTATCAGATGATTCATCAATAAATGTTAAAGGAATAAAATATTGACTGTCAATTGTTCTTGCCAATAAACGTAAATCATCAGATGTAAATGTATTTTCAAATGCAAATGTTGCATTAAATTTTAATACAGATGGTTTTTTATAAGTTAAATATGGATTTTCCCTACCTTTTATATATGTTAATTCAATTTCTCTTGAATATATAAATGGTTCTTCTTGCATTCCAGTATTAATATTACAATGAATTAATTTTAATTCTTGATTAGATATACCATTTATAGTAAAATTAGTTGATGATTTTATTAAAATATGTTTCACCTACTTTCTACTTTCAATAAAATAATAGAGTAGTAATATGTTTTTAAATTATTACTACTCTATAAAATAAATATAATAATATTAAATTTGTTTACCAAATTTTCTAACTCCATTTATTAAATACTTTGTTACATTATCAATATCACTCTTACTATTTGCATTCATATTTGCAACTTCAACTGTAAGATTATAAATGTTTCCACCACTTGTCGCTACAGAAGGAGTTATATTTGGTATAAAGCTATTAACAAAATTCTGCATATTAGGAATGAAATTTTTCATTACATTATTTTGTGGTATTGCAAGTTCACCTTTAAGCATTTTAACTACAGTTTCATTAGATTGAGTATTAAATAATTTATTTACAATATCCATTATTTTATTAGTAGGTTTATTAGCAATAATACCACCTTCATGATATATATCAATTATTCCATTATTCCATTCTACATCATGTCCTAATGCTTCTGCTACTTCTCTTATACCTACTAAAGAATCATTTCCTTCTATTTTTTTATAAGCAAAACTTTTACCACCTATAATAACTGGTGTTCCTTCTCCATCCCAACTTACACTTTCCCCTAATGCATTTGCTAATGTAACTGATTTCATAATTGCTGTACCATCAGTATTTTCATAACTTCCTGGTGAAAATGTGGCTATTGGAGATGGTGTATTGCCAGAATTACTAGAGTTATTGCTAGAATTGTTATTAGAATTGTTATTGCTACTACTTGTACTACTACCACTACTGCCTAAATTTCCAGTCAATTGATTAATACTATTATTTATCTCACTTGCAAGAGTATTCCCAACACCTTGACCTAAATTGCTAATATTATTTTTTACAAATGTTAATAATCTAGTTAATTCTGATATAGTATTGTCGATATTACCCTTCATTAATTCTTGACTTATATTAGAAAAATTAATTTCATTATCAATCATATCTTGATAATATTTTTCTGTTTCATCTTTAATTTTTTCTAATCTTTCTTTCTCTGCATCATATTTATCATCTTCGGCATCTTGCTTTTCTTTAATATCTTTTTCATAAGCATCTAACTGATCATTTAAAGAATCTTTTAATAATTCTTTTTCTCTATCTTTTTGAGTTTTAGATATTTCTAAATCTATTTCTGAAAGTTCTTTTAATAATTCTTCTTTTTTTGCTTTTGCTTCATAAGAATCATCATTTCCCAAATAATCAATTTGCTTCTGAATATCTAATTTTTCTTCATTTAATTTTTTAATATTATCTTCATAATCTTCTGTGGAAGATAATTCATCTAGCAATTTTAATTTCTGATTGATAGAATCTTCATATTGATCCAATTCATCATCAAGATTTTCTTTTACTTTATCATGTCTTTTATCTTCTGCTTCCATTTGTTCATCAATTGCTTCTAATGCTATATCTTTTTCTTTCTCGTAGGCATCTTTGATTAGTGAAATTGTATCATCTATGATTTGTTTTTTATTGTCATACAATGCTTTTTGATTATCTAATATCTCTATTGTTGTATCGCTTATTGCTTTCTGTAATTCTTGATATCTTAATGTTCCTACAATAGTATCTGCTAATTCTTTTTGATATATTGCTTGTTTTTCTAATAAAGCAGATTTTATATTAGAATATTGAATAATTTCATTTTTTAAAGCATTATTATATTCTTCCGTTCCTTTTTCATTCATCTCTTGTTGAGATTGAGCAATTTTTATTGCTTCATTATACTTATCTATTTTATTTGTTACTTCTTCAATCTCACTAGATGTTATTTCTGCTTGTTTATCAGATATTTCTTTCTGTTTATTCCACCATTCAGCAGATAATGCTTTTCTTTTTTCAATTGTTTCTTCTAAAAATTGCTTATCTTTAAATGTACCATCAATAATACCCTTTTTCATATTCTCAATGGCTTGATCCATTTGTTTTGCTTGTTCTGCTAATTGTTTTTGAATACCTGTAGTATTATTTTTCTGTACTAATAATTCATTTCTATATTCTGGAGAAGATTTAGACATGCTTTCTGCAAATACTTTAGAAAAATTGCTTCTTTGTTCAAATTCGCTGATTATATTATCTGATTCTTGCCATAAATCTGTGTACCATTCTTTAGAATTTTGAGCAAATTTCTTCTCTAATTCTAGTATTTTAGCATTTATTTCTTCTTGATGTTTAATTCTGTCTTCTGTTAATTTTTCGTAGGATAATTCACTACTTATAGTGCTTGTCATTTGGCCATTTGAAAATTCTTTATATAAATTCCAAACAGAGTTTTGCCAATTGTCATCTGTAGCATATATACCAGTAGGTAAATTACCTTTATTACCTTGATTTAATTTATCAAAACTAACATTACCTGGAGTCATACCCCAAGCTAACATTTTTTTAACTGTTCCTTCTACTTGCTGTTCAAGTCCTGCTTTAGTATAATCTGATCCTGAATCATATGATCCGTAACCAGTATACATTCCATTTTTGCCATCTCCTGATTTTCCCCAATTAGTTTCTTGCTCTCCGATAGCAAGTATTAATGCAGGATCAACATTATATTTTTGAGCAAGAGATAAAACAGTATTAACGATTTCAGGAGATATTTTATATCTGTCTATAGCAGAACGTGAAGTATTAGTTGTTACAGTTTTTTGTAAAGCAGTATTAACATCATTAGTTAATAAATTATAAGGATTAATTGCTTTTTTATTAGCATCCGTAATCCCGTAATGTAAATGTGGTGTACCTTTAGCATTGCCGCTATCTCCAACATATCCTATTACTTGACCTGCTAATATTTCTTGCCCTATCCCTAATATTTTGCTAGGGTCAGTATTCATATGAGCATAATAATGTCTATTACCTTGAGGATCAGATATTGTTACACCCCAACCACCTTTAGCACCAGTATTTCCAGCACTTAATACTTTACCAGATGTAGTTGAATGTATTTCTGTTCCAAAATCAGCCATTATATCTATTCCTTCATGTTTACGAGAACCACCATCTCTAGGTGCTCCAAAGGAATCTTTTAATTGTGTTCCAGGTATTGGGTTAGGCAATTTACCATTAGAAGTAGTAAATGATGTTATTGATACAGTATTTAATCCATCTCTTTGTTGTTTTAAATAGTCAATTTGTTCCTTAATTTTTAAATTTTCAGCATGAAGTGCATCTCTACGTTCCTGAGAACCTTTTACTGCGTTTGAAGTAATATCTTCTAGGGAGGTGAGAGCGTTATTATATTTTTTTATTTCATTTGTTACTTTTTCCCATGCTAGGGATTCTGCTGATTTTGCATTGGTTGTGGAATTAGAATCTTTAATACCAAGATTAGGAGAATTTAAAACTGCATTGCTTTTTTCTACTGCTTGTTTTAATTCTACATATCCATTAATTTTATCTCGCATTGCAGACATTTCTTTTGAATCTTTTATATCTCTAGAATATCCTCTTTCTTTCTTCCATTCTTCAAATAATTTTTGGGCATCTTCCATATTTTTTAAACTGTCTAATCTACTAGCAACATAAACATCTGTAACATCTTTTTTTACTTGATCTAACTTACTATAATAATCATCTGTTGATAATTTACCAGAAATATAATCTTTATTTAATGAATTACTAATTTTTAGATATGCTTCTTGAATTTCCAATAATGTTGTTAATTTAGTTATTTCTAAATTATATTGTGCTAATCTTGCTGTTGTTTGAGTTGAAACTATTTTTGCTTTTTCAATCTCTGCTTTATTAGTTACTGTTGCTGTTTCAATTGTTTTATTTTTCAAATCATTTAATTTAGAAGTGTTTAATACTAGCATTCCATTTTCAACATCAACAACATCATAAAGATCCTTATGTTTATCAACGTGTTTCATTACTTCTTGGGCGGCATCGTTATTAGATTCTTTTGCTTTTTCTAATAATTGATTATAGAGTTCTATTTTTTCTGATGTGTCAGTTGTTGTTTTTTGGATTGATTCAATAGCACCATTAAAATCAAATACCTTTTCTTTTGCTTCACTTATTGATAAACCAAATTTATCTGTTATTGCTTTTGCTACATTTTCTGCAACAGGATTACCTAGATAACTTAATTTCTCAGTTAATTTACTAACAGCGTTGTTATTAAAATCATCTATATCTTTTTGAGTTTTATTAGTATTTTTACTTAAGTCATTAAATTCCTTATTGATATTATTAAATGTACTAGCAAAACCATTATCTATTAAATTAGCAGAAAATATTTCTATACCACCAGATTTTTTTATTTGCTCTAATACATCTTTTGATTTTAATAAACTACTAATAAAATTATCTAATTCTTGAGGTTTAAAATCTTTAAATCCATCTTCATTCTGCAATGTTGCTGTGAATCCAGATTTTAATTCATCAAATGTTTTTATTGATTCTGATTTTAATTCTAATAATTCTTTTTTTGTTCTATTTATATCTTCTAATACTGTTTTATAACCAGATTTATTAGTTTCTGCCATTCCAGAATCTAAAAATTCTTTTTTTATTCTTTCATAATCTGCTAATTGATCCATTTTTGATTTTATATTTTTTTCATTAGTTAGTAGGTTATTAACATCCTTATCACCAGTTTTATAGAATTGTTCTGACATTTCTTGACGTTTTAAATTTAATTCTTGCTCTTTTAAGTCTAAGTATTCTTGTAGTTTGCCTGAATTTAAGGATATTGCTTTTCCTTCTGCATCAAATTGATCAATTGAATTAGGGTATAATGCAGATAATTTTTCCGTAACATCTGCTAATTTTTGTTTTTGTTCTGATGTAAGGGATGTTGCTTGTGATAAATCATTATATGTTTTAATTAATTTCTCTGAATCTGAAATTTCTGAAGATAATTTTTGTACTGATTGAGTTAATGAGTTAAATTCATCTTTTTGTTTTTGCGAATGTTGAGATATACCTTGACTAATTAATTCAAAAGCAATATATGCTGTAGTTAATCCAGTAATAATTAAACCAATAGGATTAGACATAAATGCTAATTTTAAACCATTTAATGCAGAAGTAAAAGTTCTAGTTGCAACCGTAACCATTGCTTGCCTTGTAGTCAAACCATCTAATGAAGCAGAAAATGTCCTAATATTAGCAAAAAGAGAAGGGAATATACCAACAAACGCATTTTGAGCATTTCTTGTTAGTAATAAACTTCCTTTCCATAATAATAATCCAGTAGTAGCAATTCCAAGAACAGTAGGAAGATTTCCTAAAGAATTTATTAAAAAGGTAAGAGTATTAATTACTCCTTTTAATGTACTAGAATCTATAGATGATT
>Ga0209416_1000609_pt1 | contig 35429 bp, 53 predicted proteins | sample RifGroF1_FD_184001 | JGI IMG/M metagenome (GOLD analysis project Ga0209416, IMG submission 184001) | Groundwater microbial communities from Rifle, Colorado, USA - Groundwater F1 (SPAdes) (version 2) | ecosystem: Environmental > Aquatic > Deep subsurface > Groundwater | place: Rifle, Colorado...
AGAAAATAGACTCTCAAATTAGTTCCATAAAAAACAATATTTCAACAGGATTTAAAGCGGCGGCAAAGGCTGGTGCTGTTGCGCTTGCAGGAATCACTACGGCAATTGGAGTCATGGCTGGTGCTTCAATAAAAGTAGCGGCAACGGCAGACAGGGTTGATAAATTATCGCAAAAAATAGGGATAAGCAGAACTGCTTTCCAGGAATGGGATTTTATTCTTTCTCAAAGTGGTGCGAGTGTTGACGGCTTGCAGATGTCGTTAAAGACACTTTCAAACGGTGCGGCAGAAGCTAAAGATGGAACAAAAGAATACGCAGATGAGTTTAAGCGACTCGGTGTACAGGTAACAGATACAAACGGCAACTTAAAGAGTAGCGAAGTGCTGTTCAATGAAGTGTTTGTTGCCCTTTCTGGAATGACAGACGAAACACAGCGAACTGCTACAGCATCAAAACTCTTGGGGCGTTCTGCAACAGAACTTGCCCCGGCAATGAATGGTGGTTCTGATGCAATAGAAAACATGAGAGCGCAAGCGCATGAACTTGGACTTGTTTTAGGAGACGATGTTGTTGACGCTGGTGTGAGACTTACAGATAGCATAGACCAGCTAAAGCGTATGGGCACTTCTTTAATGGCGAACTTCTTGGGGCCGGTGTTGCCACATATCAATGCAATAGTTCAGGGTTTGATCGATATGATTAAAGGTGTTGACGGTGCGGCACAAGCATTTGGCGAAAAAATGAGTACAGTCATACAGATAATCATAGATAAAATCATATCTTTTTTGCCAAAAGCTGTTGGTTATGGTAGTAAGATTGTTGTTGAAATAGCAAATGGAATCATTAACGCACTACCAACAATCGTGGAGCAAACATCATACATGCTAGGCTATCTCATCGGCGTGATATCGGTAAAACTTCCAGAGTTCTTGCAGAAGGGCAAGGACTTCATACTAAACCTTATCGACGGGATGAACTCTAACAGCGAAAACCTATTGAGCAATCTTGGTACTATGGTTTCTGGCCTAGTAACATGGTTGTTAGGCAACGCAAAAGACTTTATCTCTGGCGGTGCTGAAATAATCGCAAAACTGATACAGGGAATTTTTGACAACATTCCTCTTGTCATTGACCAGATTTCAAGTGTTGTCGGTTCTATTGTTTCGTGGATAATGGACAATGCACCAGATATGATAGCAAGTGGAATCGAGTTGATTGTAAACCTTATCCAAGGTATTGCTAACAGCATGCCGGCCATAGTAGAAAAACTGAAAGAAGTACTCGGTAACATTGTCAAGTGGTTTGCTGAAAATGCACCAGACCTGATTGTATCTGGTGCCCTGCTTGTAGCAAAACTTATTGTTGGGATAATCAACGCCATACCATCTATCGTAACTGCCGGTATTGACCTCATAGCAGGTTTGGTTTCTTCTTTTGTTGACAACTGGCCTACCATCAAGGAGAAGGGAAAGGAAGCCGTAGGAAAACTCGTTGAAGGTCTAAAAGAATCTGCTGGAAATATTTCTAGTGAAGCTATCGAAATGGGTAGTAAAATAATAAGTGGTATTATATATGGAACCATGAACCTTAAAACCAGAGCACTTGAAATACTGAAAGCCATTCCAGACGCAATAAAAGAAAAGACTCAAGATGTTATTGACGGTGCAAAAAATATCGGTGTTAATTTGATTGACGGATTTATCACAGGATTTGAGTCGATTAAAGACAAGGTAAGAGATAAAATTATGGCTTTCTTTGATTTAATTCCTCTTGGTATACGTAAACTTCTCGGCATTGCTTCACCGTCCAAAGTGACCAAAGAAATTGGTGGATACTTTGCCGAAGGTTTCGCCGATGGAATTGAGGATGGGATAACCGGTGTTATGCGCAGTGCTGAGGACATTGCAGAGATAGCAGTTGAGACGGTTGAAGCGTCTGTACCAGATGCTAAACAAGCCGGAACAAATTTAGCCAACGCCGTTTCAGAAGGTGTTGAAGAAACAGCGCCAGTAGTTAAAGATACTTGGCAAAGCGTTCTTGACGAAATGTCAACCAATACGACAACTTGGGTTGGAACAATACAGAGCGTGATTGGAACATTAAAAGGCGCATTCGCAGAAACCATGATGGGCATAGGAGAAGCGATAGCGACAGGCGGTCTGTCTTGGGATATCTTCGCAAAGTCTGGACTCAATGCTTTGGCAGATGTTTTGAAAGCGATAGGCGATCAACTTGTGGCAATGGCGGCGTTGAAGTTGGTTCAACTTGATTTCGTCGGTGCAGGTATTTCCGGTGCCGGAGCCGCCGCCGCATACATCGCCGCCGGAGCAATCAAGGCAAAGGCCGCAAGCTATGATGTCGGTGGTATCATCAAACAGGATCAACTTGCAAACATCCATAAAGGCGAGACAATAATTCCAAAAGGCATAACCGCCGACATGAAGAGCGCGGGGCTTATGATACAACCGCTGGGGCGCAACAATGCGACTTCCGGCACGATGTATGGTATAATCAATCTTGACGGAAGGGAACTGGCACGGGCCGTATTTCGGCACACCGATAACAATGTTGGGTTGGCATACACAGGATGAGAATATATATAAATGATATAGAATATCGACTGACAAACAACGCCGAAATAGTAGAGCAAGCCGGCGCAACAGCGGTTATGAGTGCAACAATACTGATTGAAGAGCAACGCATACCGGAGCCTTTTGATCGTGTTGAAATTGAGGACGGTGGTGGCAGTGCTGGCTTTTGTAGTTTTGACGGTGGTGTTAAAGATAACACCGTAGTTTTAGACGATGTATTAAGTTTAGATAAAGATATTGACGGCACATGGAATCAGTGGGATTCCTTAGCATGGGAGGATATAGCATGAGTTTAGTTTTAACAAGGGAAGCGTTAAGCAATCAGATTGCAACGGATTTGGCGACAAGGAATACAAATGCAGGATTGATTGAGGGGGCTGTGGATGGTGCTGTTGTAAGAATTGATACAGCGGAAAGCGATATTGCTACGTTAGAATCCGATTTAGGGCTAGTTGAGATTGATGTAGCCACGCTCAATGGTGAAGATACGGTAGATGGTTCAGTCGCTAAGTCTGTGAAAGATGCCATTGCCCCTGTCAGCACCTCACTTGATGCAGTCAAGGTCAAGACCACCGAAAACGACCTCGCAATCCAAGACATCCGTCGTGACCAGACCCTTGCCAACCAATCGGAAGCCAAGATAAGTGTTGCGGATTATGGCATCGTGGCATTGCCGAAGAATGCGACTGGCAACTTGAAGATGAAGAGGGAGGGGTTGACGGCTAGGAATCTGGTGACGAATGGTGATTTCTCGAATGGGACTACAGGATTTACTCCACTGGGTGCTACATTATCTGTCACAAACAAAATAATGACTTGCACCGCAACTGGGGCTGGAAATGTTGGAATTTTTCAAGCAATAAGTGCAGTCAACGGCTCAAGGTTCTACACAGCAAGAGCAAGAATCACCGCTGGGTCAGCAACAGCACTGAATTGCAATTATGGTGGAGGTGGAACCGCAATATCCTCACCTGTTGTCGGAACTTGGTACACCATACTGAGTTTAATAGGGAGTCCGTTAGCAGACCAGTTTTATGTCTATGCCTCTGGCGGTTCAGCTGATTGTGTGGTAGAGATAGACGGTAATCATGGCTGTGTAGCTATAAACACTACTGCAAACGGCGACACCGAAACCAACACGACCATCCTTGCTCAAAAGTACCCCTACTTTGCCGACACCAAAAACGTGCCTTTCACAGGGCGGTATCGGGGGAGGGGGAAGAATCTGTTTGATAAGAATGAGTATAAAAATTTACGTACTCAATATGATTTTATTGGTACTACAGGGTATTCTACTAAAGTAATTCAACTTGTTCCGAATACTACATACAGAATAACTGGTTATGGTGTAGCAAATGCAACTACAATAATTCTATTAAACGTTTTGGCACAAGTAAACGGAGCTGGATACTTTGATTTTAGGATAGCAGACACAAAAACTTTTACCACTTTATCAGATGGAAAGTTGTATATAGGGGTAAACACATCGAATACTGACGCACAAGTTAATGCAAGGCTCGAAGAACTTTCCGTTCAACTCGAACTCGGCTCCACCGCCACCACCTACGCCCCCTTTGAAGCACACGACCTCTATCTCTCCGCACCCGAAGGACGTAGCGTACCGAGTGCAAAGGATAGCGTTGAGGTACAAGATGGGCGGTTGGTGCATGTGAAGAGGGTGAGTGATGAAGTTACCATAGCACCTACTGACATTATCGGTCTTCATACATATGGAACTTTGTTTAAGTTTGCGTCAATTCTTATAGCTAAATTTGCAGGGATATTACCAGCAAGTTCCCCATCTGGGAATATCAGTGGAGAAGATGATGCACTTAGAGCTTATTACAATAGATATGTTGCTGGGTTCTCCCCAGATTCTCAAAAACTCCATGACATTGTATATAATAGCACATGGTCTAGCGGTACTGTTTTTGTTGCAATTCCACTTGCTACAGCGGATGTAGCAGAAGCAAGGATATACCTTACAGGATTAAAGATAAGATATACTCTCAACACCCCAATCACAACCCCTATCGACAGCGACGGAGCAATCCCTGCCGGTGCATCAGTGTATTGGGAACCAGCGATACCCGACGTTGGAATCTACACAACCAAGTTTGATATCTTTGACACCGACCACCAAATTTCCAGTATTGATAAGCTATACAAAGTGGACTTTGCCACCGGTGTGCAGACCTTGCTCACCGATGCGGTGGTAGCAGGTGACGGACTTTCTTTCACGAGTGCAAGTTTGACAGATGGCGACTTGGTCAATGTGATCTATTTCTACAGCGTAGCAAATCCAGAGGGTCTTACCACTATCACTTACTTGAACAGCAATCTGGTTATTGCAGATACAGCTAATGGAAAGTATTACACACAGAAACCAAAGATTACAAATGGTGTAATACAACCCTTAGCAGATTGGACTCTCACGGAGGTAGTGTGATGAATATTTTTATTAGAGCGTATGTGGAAAGAATCAAGAAGGGTGACATGACCATCGAGCAAGTGCCGGAAGCGTTGAGGAAGGAAGTGGCAAATGCTCTTGCGCAAGGATAAGCTCTACCATTTCGGCATCTGCTTTGTAGTCTCCATATTCCAACCTTGGCTAGCTGTAGGGCTAGCCTTGGGGAAGGAGTATGGGGATAGTACGTGGAGTTGGGGAGATTTACTAGCCGACGGATAGGGCATCATCTTAGGAGGACTCATTGGCATCTTGGCAAACAGCAATACATGATATCGCTAAATACTTTCTAACGGGAACGTATGAAAAAGCGTTCTCTTTGGAAGGTTTGACGAACGCTGATACGTCTCTTATTAGTTGGGACACGACACTTCCTATCACCGTTGAAACTAAACTATCAAACGGTGATTGGGAAACCGCAACATCTGGAAGCGCAATCAGTGGAGCGACAGGCAATCTTTCTGGATTGTCGCTTGCGGTGCGATTGACCTTGACAACGGCAGACTTGTATGTTTCGCCGCTTGTTTCAGCGATATCGGTGTCAATTTCACAAGATTCAAAGGTTGTATTCTTTGGCGTAGTCGGCATTCCCGAAACACCGACATACACAACCGAGTTTGTGCCTAACCGGTATAGCTTGCAAATCCAGTCTGCCAATGCACTTCTATATCGGCGCACACTTAGCGAGGCATACCAAGAAAAGACCATAACCGAAATTATCCAGGATATCTTTGACAAGTATATCGCCGGCGAAGGTATTACGTTGGGGCAGATATCAACCCTACCATTCACATACGACGTATACGTTGCACAACGCAAGTACGTTGCCGATGTTTTGGATGAGCTTGCAGGTCCGGTCGCATCGACATGGCACATAGGACCGGATAAGAAGTTTTACTTCCTGTCAAAGACAGACTTCGACAACTATCCTGCACCTTCGCACTTGTCGGAGATCAAAAAAAGTGTTTCTGGTCTGGATCAACGCACGGTACAAATAATCGCCGGTGCAAAGGCGCGTACCTCCATACAAACGCAGACGGATAACTGGACGGCAGACCAAAAGACCATAATACTAGGCTTTCCACTTGCCGAGATTCCTACGATAACCATAGAAGGTGTACCGGCTACGGTTGGGGTGAAGGGTCTGAATGACGAGGAAGAATACACTTTCTTGTGGGCGTACAATTCCGATACCGTGACACTGAACAGTGGTGCAACCGTTACTCCGTCGGCAGGTGATGCCGTTGTCGTATCGTATATCGGCTTCTTTGAAATCGAGATAGAAAACCAAAACGGCTCCAAGATAATCGAGATTGCATCATTGACAGGTTCCAGCGGACGTATTGAGAAGGTCGAGACGGATACTAGCATCGAGACGTTTACCGATGGTTCGAACTTAGCAGACCAGTTGCTTGAAAGGTATGGCGAAGCGGACGAAACGATAACTTGCACGACCGACAACCTTGAATACACCGACATCTTGACTTCTTGGACGTTCAACTTGCCGGAAATCAATATCGTTGGCGATTATATTATCACCGAGCGGAGCATAACACGGCTGACAGACACAAGGCCACGTGTACGCTTGACATTGAAAAACCAGAACTATTACACAAAATATGGGTCGGTTTTCAACAAGTACGATAAAAACGTGAGACGGTTGTCAATAAACAGCGAGGCTGTTATAATCAAGACAGAAGCGAGTTACAACGAAAGGCTACAATTCGATGAAAGTTTCGAACAGGCTGGGATTGTATACTACCCAACAGCAAGCGAATTTATTGATCCGGTGATTTTGAGTTATCCTATGGAGATGTTGGCATGATAAGAATACGCGGAGAATACGAGATATGGAGAGATGGTGTACTAGTTGACCGGTTCCATAATATCATCACAACACCGGTGTACGAATACATCTTGAAAAGCCTTGCAGGGGAGAGCCTTGGAAGTCTTGATGTTTCCTACTTTGCTTTTGGCACCGGAACAACACCACCAACAGAGAGCGACACCACCCTAGAAACGGAAGTTTTTAGAAAGGCTTTCACTTCTAAAAGCTGGAACGGCAAGCAATTTGTTGCAATCTGCCAACTTTCAACGGCAGATGCAAACTTCTCAATATCCGAGATTGGAATATTCTCCGGTGGTAGCATAACAGCTGACAGTGGAATACTACTTTCACACGCACTAAAGCCAATTGAGAAAAACAGCAACATAACGTATAATATCATCTATAGGCTGAACTTGGAGGAAGTATAAATGGCATATACAAAGACCACATGGCTTGCCCGTGTCGGAACAGCACTCAATAGATTCCTAAAGACAAACGAGACCGAAACGAGCGTCGAGTTGACCAACGACCCGACTGGTGTTAGTACTGCTGGAACTCCGTTTACTGTTGACAACATGAACAAGATTGAACAGGGGATTTATGACGCACATGAGGCAATGGGTGGAAATTTTACACAGTTGGATACTGATGGCAGTCCAACGTTTGCTAGTCTTAGCACGGGATTCATAAACCAGCACAAGCCGACAACGTGGGCACAGTTGGGTAATAGTTTTGATTTTGTATCATTAGCATATCCTGCAGTCTGTTCACTATCATCTACAAAAATAGCACTTATAGAGTCCAACAGCGACGAACTACGTACCTATGAGTGGGATGGCACAGATTGGGCACAGGTTGGAAACGGTTTGGCTATAGCTACCATGGGACTGAGGGCAAAATTATGTACACTTAATTCTACTACCATTGCATTTATAGATGACAACAACGACGAACTACGTACCTATGAGTGGGATGGCACAGATTGGGCACAGGTTGGAAACGGTTTAGCTATAGCTACCATTAGCGATGCTGTATTATGTTCACTATCATCTACAAAAATAGCACTTATAGAGTCCAACAGCGACGAACTACGTACCTATGAATGGGATGGCACAGATTGGGCACAGGTTGGAAACGGTTTAGCTATAGCTATTGGTCGTCCTGCCATCTGTTCCTTGTCTTCAACCACCATAGCATTCATTGATAGTACAAACGATGAACTCCGTACCTACGAGTGGGACGGCACAGATTGGATACAGGTTGGTAGTGGTATTAGTGTTACGATACCAAACTTTCCTTCTGCTTGTACGATTAATTCTAATACTATTGTCATTACAGCCGATACCACGGAGAGTAAAATCAGTACATATCATTGGAATGGATCAACATGGTCTAGGGTTGGAAGTGTGTTTCCAATATCTGGTGGTAATCTATCTGGTCTTGCATCTTTATCAGAAAAAATTGTAGCCCATGTTGATGACGGAAATAAGAAGCTCCGAACCTATGAACTTTCCTTCTCGGAATTCCCGCCGAACCCTGCGTTCGGTACGTTATAAATACATAAAGGTGGTTTTAGATGAGTGACGTGGTACTGGTAGCTTTGATTGGAGGGACTGTCACGGTAGTGACATCGATACTAAGCAGACTTGGCAACAAGAAGTATCTTGACAAGATAGCCGAGGGAACCAAGCTGGGGCTTGAAAATGATATCGTCATTTTCGATGCCTTGCGACGGAACAAGATAAACGGCGAGAGCGAGATACAAGAGCGAAAAATGAACGAATATTTTTTGCACACAACAACGGAGTCTTTCTACAGGAAGTGCAAATGAATACGCCTTTTGTCAGGGATATCATGTATGGATCGAGTCCAGAACTGAAACTGGCCCTTTTTTCAGACCTTCATATCGGTGCTGAGGATTGCGACATAAAGACCATGCGCCGAGATTTTGCAACATCTGCCGACGAGGAACGACGCTTCTCAATAAACGGAGATATCGCTGAACTGATTGTGCCAAGCGACCGCAAGCGTTTTACCGCATCCAAACTCATGTCGAGAAGGGATGATGTTATCAACGAAACGCTAGAACTTTCCTTCAAGGAGTTGAAGCCGTTCGCTGATTATATCGATGTTATAGGAACAGGCAACCATGAGGAATCACCGATAAAGTACAACAGTTTTGACTTCATCGGTGCTTTGATTGTTTTGCTGAACCGTGAGCGGTCTGTGACATTACCACCAATCCACCGTGCCGGATATCAGGGATACATGCAGTACAAGCTAAAGCCGGTAACAAAAAGAAAAGCATGTACGCCGTTCACCATCTACCACCATCACGGTGCTGGTGGAAGCGCACCGGTGACAAAGGGCATGATTGACTTCAATCGTATGATTTACAGCCACATAGCAGACCTGTATTGGATGGGACACAAGCACACGGCGATACAAGACAACGGGATTGTGCGCGATGGGCTCAACAAGAATGGTAATTATGTGCAGACGGTGTCAAAGGCACTCATAACACCAGGATACAAGATGCACGAGATTGACAAGGAACAAGGGTGCCGCTTGAAATATTCTGATGGTTTTTATAACATGCAAGCGAAAGGATATGGGGTTGTTGATTTATATATCAACAAGACATTTGATAGAATCGATCACTTTGACGTGACATTACGAACATAGGAGGAAGGGTATGGAGCAGTTCTTAAGACCAGAATTATTGATATTGTTTCCAGTTTTGAATGGTATTGGAGTATGGTTAAAAGGGAAAATGATTCTTGGAAACAACGGTGAAAAAACATATCCAAATGCAAAGGTTGCAACTGGCAGAATACCGATTGTCCTTGTTGTTTTTGCGGTATCTGTCTGCACCGTATATGGGTTCATGTCCACGGAATATACGGGATGGCGTATGGTCTTAGACGCTGTTGTTATGACTGGTATTCTACAGGGAATACTTGTTACATCTGTATCTGTATTGGGGTACGATGTACTTAAGGGGACAAAATGAAATGTGGAAAAAGGTGTGGGCATGGATTAAAAAGTATAGTCATATCATTGTTCTTGCTATTGGTAGTGTCGTCGGCTTCATATTTGGCCGCCGATCCAATGGCGGAACTGTCGCTGATTTTGAGCGACTACGAAACGATTACGCAGAACTTAAACGAGAATATGACAAACTTGCAGACGAGATTGTCAGACTTGGAGAACTCAAAGACGTATCAGACGCAACTATTGCAAGACTTGAAGAAGAGTTCATACGAGATGGGATTATCCTTGATGACGTTGGAAAGCAAATCAAAAGCGGTAGATACCAAGTTTCTGAACTTGAACAAGCAAATGAAAGACTTAGAAACTGGATACAAAAATATGGAGCGCAGATTAAAGGTATATCAAGTGACAAGTAATATTTTAATCGGTGTTTCTGTCGTGAGTGTTTCACTACTTTTGTTAACGCTGCTATAAGATTCGAACAAACGCAAAATCGCCCCCATTCGGTATGCCGTTGGGGGCTTTTCATGCAATTATTATTTCAATACTTTATTGTTTACAACTTTCTTATAAAATCCATTATCAATCGTAAGTTATTCTCGATAATCCCAAGATTGTTGTGAGTTGCGTTTATCTCACCTTCTGGTTTCATGTTTTCTCCAATGCCTTTTTCAGCATCACCGAAAAGCCTTTCTTTCAATTCATTTACTTCATAGCAAATTTTCTCTGAAAAATCCCTCACTTGATACGAATGTTCTACAATTCTTGTGATTTCCTTTGTAATTTCTTTTCCTGTCGTTTCCATAAAATCCTCCATTAGCTTTTTTTCGGTCAACGACCGATTTTATACATTCTGAAATATTGCAATCCCGCAATACTTAGAGTATCATATAGTCAAAAGGGATGTTTCCCTTTATCCACCGTGCGGTTTACTCCTTTCCCGCCGGTGGTTTTTTTATATTCTATCGACGTGAATATCGCCCATGAAACAACAAGGTACAACAGATAGAACCATATGGAATAACTCATAATTGCGATACCGATAGACAGCCACAAGACGCTAACAACAATCATTCCGTTTCCTCCAACTTTTTCAGTTCTTCCGCAAGGCGAACCTTTCGCCTTGCAATGTATTCTTCTCTTCTGTCAGACATTGATTTTTTTGCCATGTCGATACGACGCAAGATGTCGCCGTTAAAGTCTACTACATTATGAGCGTCGCCAGTCTTTTTATTGCATATCGAACAAACAAAAAGTATGCTGTCGTCGTTTGATATGCTTACCCACGGTGAATAGGTGAAATCGTCTTTTCCGTTCATGTCCAGAATTGCGTTTACTAGTTCTTTTGCTTCGGTAATTGTCATTTAGTTGTCTCCTTTATCTGTGAACCGATCAACGTCCCCAAGGCTATCCCTGCACCGTCTGCCAGAAGGTCGCCAACAGCCATTTCAGCGAAATTGTCAACATCTTTACCATAATTCATATAATCGCCAACCTCCTTCCCAATGCCGATACCAGCTGTAAAGCTGATACCGACAGACGGTGAGAAGGTGAAGGTCAGTACTGCCGATGTTATCAAGCAAATGCCGAAGTGAAGGAGTTTATCCACAGAATCCCTCCCTATGGTCTTTCTCCACAAGGTAGATGATCTCGTCTACCGTGTTCTCGGTAAGCATTTCCGTAACATCTATTCCGTTGCCAAGATAGATGAAATACTCGTCAACTCCACCGGCGTTGTCAGGCTCGTAGAAGTCGCCAAGGTATGCATCCTCCCACGAATATTCAACCTCGAAATCATACCCCTTGTAGGTTACTGTTGTCTTGAACATGTCTCTTTTTGTTCTTTCTATTCCTTTTACTTCTTCAAGAACAAACTTGTCTTCCCAAGAAAAGCAACTTTCTCTAATAATTTCTGCCAATTTCAACGGCATTGCATAGGCAAAAGCCTTGCCATTAAATTCAGCATATTTATCCAAATATGCTTCTCCGTGCATTTCGCTTTCTCTCTTTATAACAAACATATTTTCCATTTCTTTGTTCTCCTTTACACCAATACTACAGCACACACATTATCATGTCAACACCTAAAACCAAATAATCTCATCGTCTTCTTCGATTTCTTCGGCTTCTTTGCGTTCTCCCCATATCCTGTCTATGATATCGTAGAACTTTCCGTTCTTTATATGGACAATCTCGGTTGGTGGGCTTGCTTTGTTCAAAGCATTGCACAACGATTCCAGCGTCTCGTGCGACATGTAGTCAACGCCAATCTTGTCTGATATGACACGTAGCTTCTCCAGTGCCTTGTAACCGGCGTATCCATCGTGTAGCACCGTCAAGTACTCACTTATCGGGTGTTCGTTCAGATTGCCGAAGTATGTCACCTTGAGCATCCGCTTTCCACTTTTTTGCGACGTGTGTATCTCCCACTCCCAACGCAGAACGTCTTGTTTCTTTGATCCGTCGCCTTGGATATCGTCGTCATGCAAGACCAACGCTTCCTTTTGCACCGGTGGAAACTCGTAGCCACATGACGGACAAACCATTAAACTGGCATGGACTATCTCGTCGCACTCTGGACAAATCTTTGACGGTGCGATTCCTTCTCCTGGTTTCTTCGGTGTAGAAACGTTCGTTATCGGACCATGCTGTTCGACGACACCTGCAAAGTCCAGCACGAGGCAAGTTTCTGTGTGTGACTTTAAGCGGAGTCCACGGCCAGCCATTTGCAAGTACAGTCCCGGACTCATCGTAGGTCGCATCATGACAATCAAATCTATGTCAGGGTAATCGAATCCGGTTGTCAACACTCCGACTGATGTTATCGCTTTTATCTGTCCATTTTTGAACTCGTCCAAAATCCTGTCGCGGTGCTGTGTCTTCCCCGTCACACAGTCTGCTGTGATACCGCGGTCAACAAGGATATCGCGCACATGCTCGGCATGTTCTACACCGGTGCAGAAGAATAGCCAATGTCTCCTGTCACCGGCAAGACTTATAACCTCATCTATAACCTGCACGTTGTTGTCGCTTGTATCTATCGCTTTTTGCAGTTCGCTTTCTATGTACTCGCCACCACGGGTATGCACACCATCGGCAGACAGTTTCTTGTGTGTGGCTTTCGATATAAGTTTTGCTAGATATCCTTGGTATTGCAGTTCTTGTATTGTCACCGGTTCGATTATATCATCAAAGATAGCCGGATCGTCGGTAATCATTCCGTGACCCAAGCGAAACGGGCTTGCGGTCAATCCAATGACCTTGCACTTTGGATTAATAGATTGCAAGTCGTTTATCAGCTCCCTGTATCCACCGGTGTCATTGTGGTTAATGGTATGCGCCTCGTCAACAATAATCAAATCTATATGACCAATCAACGACGCTTTCTTGCGTACCGATTGCACACCGGCGAATGTAATCTGGTCAATGTCTTTTTGCTTTAGCCCTGCGCTGTAGATGCCAAGTGGCGCATTAGGCCAATGGTAGCGTAATTTTTCAGCATTTTGAGAAATTAATTCTCTCACATGAGTCAACATCAGTATCCTTGTCGGTGGATACTGGCTTATGGCGTCCTTGCATATTGCGGCAATGATATGGCTCTTGCCACTGCCGGTTGGAAGCGAAAGACATGGATTTCCTATATTATGTTCAAACCACCGCCACAAATCGGTGACGGTTTTCTGCTGGTAGGGGCGGAGGTTGGTCATTGGACTGATATACCATTGACTGTGAGTATTCTGTTAAGCCTTTCAATACGAACTTCTAACATCTTTATTTTTTGTTGTAAATCATGTACAAAAGGATCTTTTATATCGTAGATTGGATTACTTGCTAGTTCTTCATTTGTAATTCTAGCACAAGCATTGACACAAGCGACTATGCGCTTGGCATTTTCTTCTTCTGTTTTATTGTCAAGAAAATAACATTGCGCTATTACTTCTGTGTATGCGCTATTAGGGTTAATGATAAAAGTTGCTCTCCTAGAACTAACTTTCCAAGGCTCTTTTGTATGTTTCATTTTGTCTCACTTCCATCTATCCAGTGCATCCATAAAACCATAGTCTTGGCATTGCAGCTAGGGCAAGTATGGTCTTTGTGTATGAATATTCTATCTTGTCCTTGTATTCTTCTTATTTCCGTTCCTTCATCTTCTCTTGCTGTGAAATGCTTTCCACACTTCTCACAAAATACTATCCTCTCTTTCATGTTGTAATCTCCTTACATTTATACATTACAGCAGTTACACAATGATGTCAACAACTATTTCACATACCCCCCAAACATATTCGCTATCGCTTCTGCTCCAAAGTCCAGATATTCAGCACTTGAAACACCGCTTTCACCAACGAGAATCCCGTTGTATTTGACGTTCCACTCGTCAACCTCTTCGATTTTCACATCTTTCAAAAGATCGGGGTGGATAACATGAGAACGGCACCCTTCGCGTTGTGCGTCCACAGGTATGGTCGCCTCCCACCGCTCACAGAACCAAGTGCCGTCAAGCATCGTCGTGCTATGAGCGCATGTACGGCAGTTAATCAACGGCTTCTTGTCGCCAAAGCAAAAATCATGCGACGGACAAAACTTGCACTCGTACCATTCTGGATCGGTTTGCATCGGCTCCGGTAGTCTGTCCGACAGTACGATATCTTGCGCCCGTTTAATTGCCCTCTCCGCAAAATCCTTGTCAAGTCGCACCCGTTCCGGCTCGAAACGGTCGTCGTCCTTGCACACGGGGCAATACAGCGCACGCTCCAAGCCACGCCCAAGCATGTAGCCTTGCATCTGTGTGTAGTGCAGGGGCTTGGATTCCTTCACGCCTTTTTTCATGTAGTCGTCGAAACTTTTTTTGCTATGCGTCTTGATTTCCAAGATGTGGTCTTTTGCGGTAACTCCAGAAATAACGCCGTCAGGGCTTCCGCCGACATGACAACCTAAATCTATGTACTTCTGTTCCTCCAACGCTTCTGTGACCACGTATCCAGCCTTGCGTAGCGTCTCTACTACAATGACCTCTTCTATCTGTCCTCGTCGGAACAGTGCCAATATGCGCTTTGGAAATGTCTCAACAACCGCCCACCTGAAACCAAGCCACAACTTGCGTCTACACGGGTGTCCTATCTCACTCACGCCCATGTGTTGGCGTGGTGGGTCTTGTGTGAGCGTATTGAAATAATCGTCCCTAACTTTGTTCGGAAGCTCCATCTGACAACTCCTTTTCGATGATGATATCAAAGTAGTCCTTGATATTCCTTATCGCTATGCTTTTCGCTTTCTTCTTGGAATGTTCTATGCCAACGGTGACACCGCGGAACGGATACACGTACACACCCTTCTGCTTCTTTCTTTCGCTTGACATTATAGCATCTATCGCATGTCTTTTCATATCCTTTAGGCATGCGATTCTTGCAGAAAGATACGATTTCGATTCAACAATCCTGTCGTTACCGTAAAGCCCTACCCATGTGTTGGTTGTTTTCTTGTGTTCAATCTGTGTCGCTGGGGCTTCTTTCATAAGGAGCAAGTCGACGGCGTTCTCGTTTGCGCCGTTGAAAGGATACCTAGTTTTTGTCTCCTTGTAGTACCATCCGAATTTGCACGGGACATGGTTCATGCAATCCGTCGGCGCATTGTTGAAACAACACTTGTCGCAAAGTACTTCGTTGTTATCTCCTGTGTCGACTTTGAAGCCGGTTATTCCACAGTGGCGGATGTACATGGTGTTGCTCCTTCGTGGATATTGCCGATGACTTCAACCTCATATTCAAGCCAACCTATTGCGGTATAATCATAGTCTTTACCTTCAACATCTGCCGCAAACGCGCCACCCTTAAACTCAACGATTGAGTCCCAACCCTCATCATAATTGTCTACGTGTATAACATCACCTTCAAAAATCATCTTGCCGTTCTTGTCTTTGAGTCCTGTGTATTGGCCAACTGTTTCTGGAAGTACTTCTTCCACTTCTTTGGTAATTTGTAATCCCATAGTAACCTTTGGGTTACCACTTAATACATATGTAAATACGTTGTCTTTTAGTAAAGCTCCATAAATCCAATCCCCGCCATATCTTGCTTTTGCCCGAAATTTAATCTCTCTCATTTTTCAAACCTCAACTCTTTCCCAGCCTTTAGCTGTCTGTCCAGGATGACACCGTTGCATGCAATTGCAAGAGCGTGTGAGTTTCCTTCCTCGTCCAAGCGTTCGCCTCTACGAATTGCCATTAAGTGCCCAAAAATGGCGTTCCAATAATGTCGTGGATTAATTTCCATGTAACCGGTGACGTGTGATATTTCCCCTTTGTTCATAATCTCCGCCATACCTGCAAGTTGTTCCGGTGGCAAACGGTGGTACTCCAGTTTTGCGCCCTTGATGGTGGCGGTATCGTCTTGCGTTGGTGATGGTTCAACCATCCAAGAATCACACACCACCCATCCTAACGCCTCGCACTCTTCCCTTGTCTTTCCATCGCATTGATAAGCCCAAGAATCTACTTGTTGACCATGAAGTCCTTTTTTAAACTTCTCCAAACTAAACACTTTCATCTTGTCTACTCCTTTTAATTACATGGGGGCTTTCGCCCCCATGCCTTTATCGTGCGAACGCCGGTTTCTTTATCACCGGTGCCGATGATTTGATTCCACCAGATGGGGCTTTCCAGCCAGACACGTCGTTTTGCGCGTCGTATCCATCCTTTGCCGGCCTGATTTTGACCTTAATCTGGCAATCGTGACCGATCAACTGGTCGGTGTCCTGCACCTTTTCAAGTCCAATCGAAGCCATGAGCGCGTTCAGATTTGCCAACCCAATCTCTTGCGCCTTTGTGGAAGCGTTGCGAATGTTGATGATTCCAAACAATACGCGCCCCTGGTGTTCCGGCCCAAGCACCGTGTACTGGACGTTGATGTACTGACCGGCTCCATCCTTGGTATCTTTAAGTTCTGCACCGGAGATAGTTGCGTCATACCACCCTGCTGGAATTGGATCAAAACCCTGTGATACCGGAAGTTCGTCTCGTGAAAATGTCGTTCCTAATTGTGCCATTATTTGGCCTCCTTTATAAATTGAGATTATTGATTGAATAGAAAAGATTTCTTCTGTATTCTTTTTGCTCTGGTGGTTCTTCTTCTGGATTACACATTGGGTTTTTAACCAACTCTTGTATATATTCAGCTTCTTTTACGGACAAGGTAAGTACTACCCTGCGCTCGTCTATTACGCGTGCTTCCATCAAGCATCTCCTTTAATCTTCTCGATAATAGCACCCAAATCCGGTGCTTCCCATTGCTCCAACTTACCAGAACGGTCTTTTGCCGACCAGATACCGTCGCCGTCGCATTGCAGTGCCCGTTCGGTCTCTCCTTCACTGTTCTTCTCGACACGCAAGGCCAGCACCTCGTCGAACATGTACGGTATTGACTGCGCCAACTTATTACCTGGCATCATCGGCGACCACATGATACGGTTGTTCTCATCCTGCGCCTTTTCAGCCTTTGCGCTGAAATAGACATTGACTCCTTGCAAGTCACGGAAAGCGCGTATCAAATCACCGACTTGATCCTGCATGGCACCGTATGCTTGGCGCGGGTCTTTCGCTGTCTTTTTTTCAGCCGACAACACAACCTCCGCAATCTCGCTCAAAGAATCAAGGCAGATTGTCTCATACTCTTCAAGATGCTCGACAACGTACAGGTATGCTTCGCTCAATTCGTCCATCGTTGTTACCTGCAAGTATGGAATCTCTGTACCTGCGAGAGATAACAACCCAGCCTCAGCACTGATAATCAGTGGCTTGGGTAGCGTCTTGATGAGTGTTGTTTTTCCGGCTCCCGATTGTCCGTACACCAAAATTTTTACACCGTGTACTTGGACGTCCTTCGTGCTTAGTAATTTGATTGCCATTTAGTTACTCCTTTAAGATAAATGTTCTTCCGTGATAATCACGCAAAGTTTCTTCATTGAAAAAAAATTGCATGGTAGTATAATCTGTACCATATGTTTTATTGAATCCATGCACCGCTGGGACTGTCAAGCAGAAAGCCATTGTAAAAGCAAAGGCAAGAACCACTAAAACAACAAATAAAACAGCAACGATAATAGACAAAACTTCTCTCATTTCTAATTTACTCCTTTACACCGCAAGGGGTGCCGTCTTTCTCGACATCTTCACCGGCGAACTCCCAATCTTTAAGCAGCTCTTCCCATGAAACATATCGAACACCGTGTCTCAATGGGTCGATATAGCCTATACATGTGTCGTGTATGCTTATTGCTTTGAACAATACACCATGAATATTCTTTGCCTGTAACCATTTGTCACCAAACGGTGCGAACTCTTGTGCGTTCTTGAACGGGCGATACTTTGGTTCTGGAAGTGGTGCGATGAACTTATAATCTTTAAGTCTAGTTAGAAATGGCCAACAATATTTAGTATCTTTAAGACTTTTCAATTGTTGTTGTGTTGCATCACTACCGTCACAACAATCAAACACCCACACCTTCTTCCCAACCAACTCAACAGCCCTTTGGTCTGTAGGGTCGAAAATTACGTCCTCTCTTTTAATGTTCATTACTTACTCCTTTACTTACAAAACCTTGACTGCGACAACACAAAATTATCGCCACAGTCTATGTACTCAAAACGGTAGGCATGTGCCACCTTTTCCAAGTCACTGATTGAAATGTTTTTTTGTGTTATGATCCCTTTGTCGCCAAAGAAACCAGCAAGACTTGCGAAATTCCTCAAAAACCACTTAGATACTTCGTTAATGTTCATGTTTTTTTTTCTCCTTTATAAAAACATTTTTCCTAACCTTGACATTACCTTATCATAACGCTATCATGGTGTCAACTACCAATTGGAGGAATTTATGAGAGATTTACAAGAATTACGGAAAAAGATGAACGAGGCCATTGAAAAGACCCATATCGGTGCGGTTGCGGAAGCCACGGGGCTACACTATAATACAATAAGGAAGGTGGCGAATGGCGAGAAGGACGACCCAAGGTACAAGACACTAAAGGCGATCGATGAATGGTGCGATAGAAATGAAAAGGCATAAAAGAATGATTGACACTATTGTTCAAGGTGATTGTATCGATGTTTTGAAGGAATTGCCGGATGGTATCATAAATACTGTAGTAACCTCACCTCCATACTATGGACTACGAGATTACGGAGTTAACGGTCAGATTGGACTGGAAGAAACTCCAGAAGCGTATGTTGCGAAGTTGGTAGAAGTGTTCCGAGAGGTTATGCGTGTTCTCCGTGATGATGGAACGGTGTGGTTGAATTTGGGTGATAGCTATGCCGGAAGTGGTGGAGCAGGTAATCAATTCGGGCAACTAGAAAAAGATGGGTTTAATTCATATAAGCAAAGTGGGAAACCTAAGAATATTGGATTAAAGCCAAAAGACCTTATCGGTATTCCTTGGCGTGTTGCTTTTGCTCTTCAAGCAGATGGATGGTGGCTCCGTCAAGATATCATCTGGCACAAGCCAAACCCGATGCCGGAGAGCGTGACAGACCGATGTACCAAGAGCCATGAGTACATTTTTCTGTTGAGCAAGAGCCAGAAATACTACTTCGATAATGATGCTATAAAAGAGGATGCTTGTCAAGATTCAACATTAAGAAACAGAGACGAAACAAAATTAAACAACACGCCCGGAAGAACTAAAATGTCAGGTCTTGTAAAAAATGATTATCTAAAAAGGAATAAACGTTCCGTGTGGACTGTCACTACAAAACCATTTTCAGAAGCACATTTCGCAACATTTCCAGAAGAACTTATCACACCATGCATTTTGGCTGGTTGCCCAGAAGGTGGGGTCGTATATGATCCATTTATGGGTGCTGGTACAACTGCGCTTGTGTCAAAGAAATATGCAAGGCATTATCTTGGAAGTGAATTAAATCCAGAGTATATTAAGATTTCAGAAAAGCGTCTTTCATCCATTGAGGAATCGTTGTTTTTATTAGAAGAAGAGGCATAATAAATGGCAGGAAACCTAGAGGCAATCCTCGGTGGGCCGTTGTACTTCAATAGGACACCGCCAGCACCGGAAACGCAACTTTTGACACACATGGCGCAATTCGACCTATACCCGGAAACCATTCTTTTGGACGGGTGCCTACACCGCTTCCCTGTCGACAGTTCAAAAGACGCCGGTTGGTACGTCGCTTTCGGTGACGGAATACCGGCTGGTAAGTTCGGAAACTGGAAAACAGGAGAGGAAGTACATTGGCGTGCCGATGTTGGGCGCGAACTGTCCATACCGGAACAAATGGCGCACTCACGGCGCATGGCAGAAATAAAGGAGATACGCGACCAAGCGTTGATAAAGAAGCACGAGGCCGCCGCCGACACCGTGGCGAAGATATGGGAACTTGCAGGACTTGCCTCCGACGAGCATCCGTATCTAAAGAGGAAAGGTGTCAAGGCGCACGGTCTGCGCATCACCGGAGACGGTCGCCTGATAGCACCGCTGTACGATGCAGACGGGGAGCTGTCTAGTATACAGTATATCAGCACCGACGGTGACAAGCAGTATCATCCTGGTGGTGCTGTGAAGGCGTGTTCGTATACAATCGGTGTGGTATCGGACTTCTGTTATGTCGTCGAGGGATTCGCCACCGGTGCGACCGTGTACGAGGCGACAGGCAAGCCGGTTGTCGTTGCGTACAGTGCAGGGAACCTGCTGAATGTCACCGAGATACTGCGCACACGCTCACCTTCACTATCCATCACCATCATAGCTGACAACGACGCAAACGGAATCGGAAAGGCAAAGGCGGAACAAGCGGCGGCAAAGTTCGGTGCGTCTGTCATAGTTTCGCCGGTTGCATCTGATGTGAACGATTTTGTGCAGGGTGGTGGGGATTTGCTGGGGTTGCTGGAACCGCCAACAACAGAATCGTGGCTCACATGGATGGACGACTTTTGCGCACAACCTGCACCAATACGGTGGCTTGTGAAGCACTGGATACAGGACAATGCGCTCATTATGGTACATGGCCCAAGTGGATGCGGAAAAACGTTTACTGTCTTGGACTGGTGCATGCGTATAGCGTCAGGGATAGACGATTGGTGCGGAGAGAGGGTGCGTGAAGGTAATGTCATCTATCTTGCAGGAGAGGGACACCATGGCTTGCGTGGACGAGCCTCGGCATGGAAGCAAAAGCACAATCCAGACCATATGAACATGGCTATATCAAGGGGCGGTACAGACCTCAATACGCCGGAAGGATTGCACAAAACCATATCGGCAATCCGTGAGATTAATGCCGATCCGGCTTTGATTGTCGTCGACACCCTGCACCGCTTCCTTGATGGTGACGAGAACAGTTCGCAGGACACCAAGACCATGCTGGATGCTTGCGCAATCCTTATGGACGAGTTTGGTTGCTCCGTGCTTCTGGTACACCATACCGGAGTCAACCAGGAGGCACAACATAGGGGGCGTGGTAGCTCTGCTTGGAAAGGTGCATTGGATATCGAGATATCGGTCGAGAAGAAGGAAAAGGAGCCGACGATAAAGATTATCCAGCGCAAGAACAAGGATGCGGAACTAGCACAAGACAAGATACTTGAACTGGAAACAGTGGCGATAGAAGGATGGTTCGACGAGGACGGAGAGCAGGTCACAAGTGCTGTCGTGGTGGAAAGTGGTGCCGTACTGGTCAAGACATACGGTAAGAAAACCATGGAGGACGTGTACAGCTTCGGTACGGCATGGCTTGCATCAGGTGTAGAAGTGGTAGAAAACACACCATATCTCACAAAATCAGCATGGAAGGATTGCTTGGTGGAAAAAGACGGCAAGACAGAAGGTCAGGCGCGTCAGGCATTGAAGGAAAGTGACAACGGGCTTGTTGGTAGAATGATAAGAAACAGCATTATAGAGCCTAAAAACAATGGTTTTGTCATAAAAGACAGACTTGTTTCATGTGCTTTGATGCTTGGTAGAAAGCGGTAGAAAGTGGTAGATTCTACCATTTCTACAAAATCGACAAAAACAGTGAATTATGGTAGAAGTGGTAGACACACTCTTAGAGTGTCTACCTTTCTACCAAATCTACTGTAGGGGGTGGGTCTACACAAATACTTGGCTCCCTGTAAAGTAGATTGCACGTTTTTCTTTCTCATCGTTTCACCTCCAGTATCTTAGGCAAGCGGAGCTCGGGCCCGAGCTCCGCTTGGAGCGCCATGCTCGGGGTCATCCCCTGCAGGATTTTTCGGGGATAGGCATTCATCCAATCCTGGATTGTGCGCACCTTCCGCTTCGAATAGTCGGCGATGTCGGAACCCTTGGGAATGAACCTCCTGATGATGCCGTTGTGGTTCTCGTTCGTTCCCCGCTCGAAACTGCTGTAGGGGTGGGCGAAGTAGAGCACCAGCCGTTGCTGCAAGGACCGCACCGATTGTTCCAATCCCGCGATGTCGGCGAATTCTCCCCCGTTGTCCCCGGTGACCGTCCTGAACAGCAGCCTGAAGAACGTCGGACCAATCTGCCGCTCGATCACATCGAGCTCCTCCTTGACCGCCCGGGCAGTGCGGCTGTCGATCCGGCGGGTGATTTCGAAACGGGTCTTGCGTTCGGTGAGGGTCAGCAGGCACGTCGGAGAGCTCCCCGTTCCGCCCACCACCGTATCCGCCTCCCAGTGCCCGAACTCGCTGCGATCCTCAGCTTCCTGCGGCCGCTTGGAGATGCTCTTGGCCGCTGCGGCCGCCCGGGAGTGCCTTTTCGGCTCGCCCTTGGCCTTGCGCCGCTTGCCGCCCAGAAGCAGATCTTTCTCAGTGAGATCCCCCAGGTACCCCGCTTGGATGTAGTTGTACAGGGTCTTCTCGCAGATGCGCGTCCCGCTGGGCCAGTGCGTGTTGTTGAACTCGGCTATGACGGCATATGGCGAATATCCTTTGTCCCTGACCAGGCGCGTCACCTCTTCCACCAAGGCCCAGTCATGCCCCAGCTTCAGATCCGGCCCCTTCGCCCCTCCCTTCAGCTTGGCATCAAGCTGGGCATATTCCGCATTGTACTCCCGCACCGTGCCCAGGTCGCTTCTCAGGTGTTCCACCATGCCCCGATTCAGTTCGCTGCGGATGGTCGACTCATGCTTTCCCAGTAGTGTTCCCAGTACCAGCGGCGAGCGTATCTTCTGGTAGCCGTTCGTCCCGTTGTGATGATATTGCAACTGCAATCTCTGCTCCCAGGTGAAATGGGTATGCCTGCCCCGGTTCTCTATGATAAGCTTCGTTCGTCCCATGGTGTCCTCGCTACCGTTGAGTTGTGGTAAACCCAGTGTAGCAGAGGCCCGTGGGACTTTTTCATCTTCCTGCTTTTTTCCCGTGCATTTCATGTTACCGCGCGCGTCTACACAAATACTTAAAAATACTTCTTGACATTAAAGTGTATGTAGAGTAAGATTCAAGAGAAAGGAGAAACAAAGATGAATGCATTAGATTTTTTCACGAAGAATGTAGCAGGGTATGCAGGTATTTATGGGGATAAAGGATTGCTTGGAGATATTGGGCTTCCAGCAATAGAGAGAGTATGCAATTCAAATAATTACACAGTAATTGATTTGGGTGAGACGTTCGTAATCTCAAAGAATAAATACTGCTAGTACATCCAACCGGTGATTCGACCGGTGCAAGGGGCAAAAATGGTGTCGATTGATTACAAAACCCAAAAGGGAATAATCAAGACGAGGGTTCGATTCCCTCTTGCTCCAAAAGTGTGGGTTCGATTCCCACTCGGTTGCTGAGGATTGGTGTGAAGGGATACCGGTTCGATTCCGGTTGCAACGGACTTGGTGAAAAAGACCACGCAAGTCTAGCTTATGGTAAGTGGTAGCAGAGGGAAGCGGCTCTAACGCTAGATATTAGTTTCAAAAGGAGAAATGAACATGGCGAGGAAGTCAAAAGAGACAGAACAAGATTGCAAAGTACATGAGTTTACCAGACAGATACACTCAAGCACCAGAACAGGCACAAGCTACGCAAACATGGACAACTGGAACGAGAAGGAAGCAAAAGACGCATGGAACAGGAGGGCTTGAAATGAAAATATTCCTATCAGGATCAATAAGCCACGACAAGAACTACAAGGAGCATTTCAAGGAAGCGCGAGAACGGTTCCACGACTGTCACGTTTTCGATCCGTCGCAACTTCCACCGGATTGGTCGTATGAGAAGTATATCAAGGTGTGCCTTGCTGAACTTGTAACGTGTGACCGTATCTGCTATGTAAACGACGTGACCACAAGCAAGGGATCGTTCATAGAAAGCGTTGTGGCTCTTGCGTGTGGGATTGAGGAGATTGTATGATTATACCTACAGGATATATATTGTTTAGTGTTGGATTCATACTTGGCATTGTCTTAGTAACTATTGCTATGTATATAAGCGAAAGGAGAAAACATTGAAACACGACGAAAGTAAGATACAGGTCGCAATATGCCAACTTTTACAATTGCACAATATCTTCTTCCACAGTTGCCCCAATGAACTAGCCGGTGGAGGGAAGAGTGCAAAAATCCGCATGGGACAGTTCATCTCTATGGGCTTGCGTCCAGGTGTCGCTGATCTCGTCGTGTGGTGGCATTCTGGTATCGGATACGTTGAGGTAAAGACACCGACAGGACGGCAGTCTGACAACCAGAAACGGTTTGAAAGCCGGTGCAAAGAGTATGGCGTTCCGTATGATTTGGTGCGGTCGGTGGAAGATGTTGAGAGGTTGATATATGAACGAAGTTAAATTGATTGATTGCATGGAATACATGAAAACCGTACCAGACAAATATTACGAGTTGGCGATAGTTGACCCGCCGTATGGGATTGGGATGAGTGGAGGGAATGTTGGGTATAAGGGGTTTAATGATTTAGAACGTAAAGAATGGGATAATGGAATACCTCCAAAAGAATATTTTGACGAACTTATAAGAATAAGCACAAACCAAATTATTTGGGGAGGTAACTATTTTGGACTACCTCCTACAAGATGTTTTTTAATATGGGATAAAGGCGAAGGGTTTAAGAATAGAACATATGCAGAAGCAGAACTCGCTTGGACTTCTTTTGATAAAAATGTAAAAATATTCAAGTATGACCCACTAGCTAAGGGTGCATACCGTGGCAAAATCCACCCAACCCAAAAACCCGTAGCCCTCTACAAATGGCTCTTAAAAAACTACGCCAAACCTAACGATAAAATCTTTGACTCTCATGTTGGTAGTGGTTCCTCAAGGATTGCTTGCTACGACATGGGATTTGACTTCACCGGTTGCGAATTAGATCCAGACTATTGGAAAGCACAAGAGGAACGGTTCAATATTCACACAATGCAAGGTGATTTGTTCTCCGGAAAGGAACTTCAAGGCTCTATGCTTGATGTCTAACAAAGATTATGCTACACTCAGTCTAGCAACACCCGCCAAGGCTACTAACAGTCCTCAAATCGGCGGGTTACTCATGCATGTTGCTATTCGTGGCAAAAAGGTGTAAACTAGTTGCATGGCAAGACCTAGGAATTATTCTAAGGAAGAAGTGAAAGATATTTTAGACAGGCTAGAGAAGTATATCAGCGAAACCGATATACCAATCATAGCCGAGTTTGCGTATCTGAACGATATTCCAAGAACGACATTTTACGATTATGAAGAGTTTTCCACACTAATAAAAAAGTTGATAGACAAAAAAGAAGCACAGCTTGAAAAAATGGGTCTGCATGGCGATGTTGAAAAGACCATGGCTGTCTTTAGCTTGAAGCAACTCGGCTGGCGCGACAAACCAAAAGACGATGAGGACGACAATCTCCATGAAGCATTCAAGGCCATTGCCGACAAGTTGTTAAATGGAAACAAATAGCCTTCTACCATTCGGGCAAAAAGCACTTGAATCCATAAAAAACACGGGCTTTCTCACGGTGTGGGAGGGTTCCGTCCGCAGTATGAAAACAGTCACGTCGTTATTCGGTTTCCTTGCGTATGTCATGGCGTATCCTGTCAGTGACAGCCGGTTTATCATGACAGGGGCGACGCAAGGCTCTATCTACCGGAACTGCATAGAAAACGAGTTTGGTATTCTTGCGCTGTCCGGTGGGCTGATTGAGGAAAAGACAGACAAAAACAATTCGAAGTATCTTGCACTAGTTGGCACGAAGAAGAAGATATATTACTTTGGTGGTGACAATGTTTCATCATACAAGCCGATACGTGGACAAACGTATGCCGGATGGTATGCCGACGAAATTAACAACCATCACCAGAATACCATTGTCGAGTGCTTTAACCGGACGGTGGTGTCGCTTGATCGGCGCATCTTCTGGACGCTGAACCCTGACGCGCCAAGCCACTGGATATACACCGACTACATCGACAAGTACATGAACGACAACATCGCAGGGTATCGGTGGTACCACTTCACACTGGACGACAATCCGGCAATCACGCCAGAGCGACGGGCAGAACTGGAACGACAGTATACCGGCGTGTTCTACCAACGCTATATCTTGGGGCGTCGGGTACGTGCGGAAGGAACCATATATACTAGTTTCGACAAGTCAAGGCATGTTGTTGACGAGTTGCCGAAGAACAAGGACGGTACTCCGTGCCGTATATTCTTTTGCAACCTTGGTGCTGACATCGGTGGCAACAAAAGCGCGACAGCGTATATAAACACTGGATTCTACATGAAGGACGGAAAACTTGGAATCATAGCGTTGGACGAGGTGTACGACAAGGAAAACCATTCTACGGAATCAATCATCAAGAACTTCGCGACGTTTGCAAAACAACAGAAAGAGTTGTATACTACTGTATCAGATGGATATGTTGACAATGCCGAGCAGTTGATTGTCAAGTCTATGCGGAACCTTGGCATAATCAACATCCATGGAAGCAAGAAGATAAAGATTGTCGACCGCATACGGTTGCTTGACTATCTGCTCTCTTGCGACAGGGCGTTCATACACCGGCGGTGCAAGAACCTGATCGATGCTGTTGAGAACGCAGTGTGGGACGTCAAGGGAATGAATGAAGAACGGCTGGACGATGGTACGAGCAATGTTGACAGTTTGGACGCATGGGAATATTCGTTCGAGCGCAGATATAAGGAGCTGATGGTATGAACGTATTGGTAGTAGTCTTAATTTTGTTTGGTATTTCTGGATTGGTAAGAAACATATTGAAAATTGTTTATGATATAAAACAGCACAGAAAGATTGACCAGTCATTGGATTGCGTCGTTAAAGAATACCAAACAAAGATTGACTATATCTCAAAACGGCACACTGACTGTTAGGGGGCAATATGAGTATACTAGGGAGGATCAAGGACATGTTTATTCCAAAGACGATATTAAACGAAATTCCAGCCAGCGTCGCCACACGGCAAGAAGCAATAGAGGCGTGGTTCGATGCGTACAAGATGCAAGCACCATGGCTTGAGTACACCTATCGCACGGTGGACGGAAAGACAAAGACGCGGCGAAGGTTGTCGCTCAACGCTGGAAAGCTGGTATGCAAGGAACTCAATTCCCTGGTATTCTCTGAGTCGCCAACAATCACAACTGACCCGGCTATCAGTGAGGTTCTTGACCAGAACGACTTCCTTACCAACTTGCAAGAGTTTTCCGAGTACGTTCTAGCATTGGGTGGTGGTGCCATGAAGATACGGTACGACGGCGCAAAGATCATCATAGACTTTGTAAAAGCGCACAACTTCATACCGCTTTCATGGGACAATAAGCGTGTCACGGAAGCATCGTTCATTTCACACATGACCAAGGATAAGAAGAAGGTGTCATTGGTAGAGACACACCGTAAGGTTGGCGCATCGTATGTAATCACAAACACCATGTACGAAGAGGAAACGGGGCGCAAGTTGCCGTTGCCTGACGACATTGTGCCGGAGTCTACCATTCTTGTCGATACTCCGCTTTTCTCTTATGTGAAACCGGCAATCGCAAACAATTTCGATCCGGAAAGTCCGCTTGGAATATCCATGTACGGAAACGCAATGGACACCTTGCAAGCACTCGACATCGCTTTCGACAGTCTTAACAGTGAGATTGTTTTGGGTAAAAAACGTATCATTGTACCGGCGAACGCTATCCGTACCATAGTAGATGAAAACGGTAAGATGGTGCGGTACTTCGATGCATCTGATGAAGTGTTTTCTGCATTGAACATTGACGATGAAGAAGCATTAAAGATACAGGACAATAGCGTGGAGCTTCGTATTGAAGAAATACGCCTTGCGATACAGACGCTATTCGACATCCTGTCTATACAGGTTGAATTTTCCGCTGGAACAATTTCATTTGACAACGGCGGTTCGGTAAAGACTGCGACAGAAGTTATCAGCGACAATTCCAAGACCTTCAAGACAAAGAAATCATACGAGAATAACCTAGGCACAAGCGTTGTGCAACTCTTGGATTCAATGCGCTCGTTGATAAGAGAGTACAGTCTTGGAACCACGACAGACACCGAATACAACATTGTCTTTGACGACAGCGTAATCGAGGACAGGAACGCAAAGGCAACATACTGGATTAACCTGTATGCCAGCGGACTTGCTCCATTGGCTCTTGTCTTGGAGAAGATACACGGTATCAGCAAGGAAGAAGCCGAAAAGATGGCATTGACTTTGGAGAGCGGAAAGAAGGAAGAAGTATCGCTGTTTGGCATTGGTACTTGAAGTTCGTGATACTGTGGTGTATATTTGATGTAAAGGAGAAACAGGAAGATGTTAAACGAAAAAAGCATTAAGCGTTTAGAAAACAGTGAGTTTGGAAAGGCTTATGGTGGAGTGAGAAAGGCGCTGGAAAACTTGAGTAAGGAACTTGAAAATATTGGCGGTGCATTAGGAAGTTTAGCCCTATACTTCCATGAAGATGAAGACTTGAGAATCGGTGAATTTGTGCCATTTATTATGATTGGAGTTGTAAAGTCAGATTCTCTTATTGATGGTGACGAAATAGCCGTGGATTGGGTAGAGGATTAACAGTGCAAACCGCCAACGACCTGTTATATGACGTAGAGACACAAATCATGGAGAACATCGTTACTTTTCTTTCGAGAGGTTCCGTTGCGTCTGCCGATTGGCAAATCTCACGCCTTGAAGCATATGGGGCGTTGAACACCGAGAACAGGAAAGTTATAGAGCGGTTCAAAGGCAAGGTTGGCACGTTGTCACAAGCGGAAGTGCGGGAGGCTATGAAATCTGCACTTGACGAGATTGAACCACAGTTTTTGAAAGCAAAAGCCGCCGGTGCAAGCCTGTTAGATGCGCTTCCACCAAACGCTAGTCCAGCATTGCGTGAAATGCTTGCATCGTACCAAGGGCGTGCGGTGCAAGGCATGAACTATACTATGCAGACATTGCTGGAGAACGCTGGAGGTGTTTATATCCAGTCAGTCAATAAAGCATCATTGCTTATATTGTCTGGATCGTATTCCATCGATGATGCGATTGCACAGACGGTGCGAGAGTGGTCGAAAAGTGGCATACCATCCATCGTTGACAGGGCTGGTAAGCAATGGTCAACGGAAGCATATGCACAGATGGTCATGCGTAGCACCGTACGCAGTGTAACCACCGACACACAATTTACACGGTGCGACGAGTACGGCACTGATTTGATAGAGATATCATCGCATGTTGACGCTAGGGAAGGTTGCGCACCGTATCAAGGCAAGGTGTACAGCCGTAGCGGACAGACTAAAGGATATCCTTTGTTAAGCTCAACAAGCTACGGCGAACCGGCTGGAATTTTTGGCGTGAACTGTCGCCATACGGCTTATCCATATTTTCCAGGATTAAGCACAAAGACGTTTCCTGCCAGAAAGTTCGATGAAGAAGCCTATGCAAACAGCCAAAAGCAACGTTTGTATGAACGTGGTGTACGGCAGAGCAAGCGCGAGATTGCTGTCATGGAAAAGACGAAAGACACAATGGCGGTAGAGCAAGCAAGAAAGACGCTATCAAGGCGTGAAGATAGGTTGAAGGAGTTTTTGTCAGAGACAAATCGCACAAGACGATCAACACGCGAATTGATTTACGACGTGTTGTAAGGAGAACAAACAATGAAAGACCTGTATTACAAGATGTTCCACTTCGACGTGGAAACCGACCCGACGCCACCGGTGGCAAATCAACCTGCACCGGAACCAACACCGGAACCACCAAAAACCTTCACCCAAGAAGAAGTCAATGCGCTGAACGCAAAGACCAAGACGGCTGAACGAATGGCGTTGCTAAAGGAACTTGGTATCGAGGATGCCAAGGACGCGAAGGAAGCCCTTAAGAAGTACAAGGAGCAGGAGGACGCAAAGAAAACAGAATCCGAAAAGCTACAGGAGGCGTTGAAAGCTGAGCAGACAAAGGCGACCACCGCAGAGCAACGAGCGACAATTGCGGAAGCGCAACTGGAAGCAGTGAAACTTGGCGTACCGGCTGACAAGGCAAGCAAGTTGGTAAAGCTGGCAATGACCTACGACGGCGAGACGGTGAGCGACAAAATCAACGCGGTGCTAAAAGAGTTCCCGGAGTTCAAGGGTGGCGCGAAGCTAGACAAGTTCGGGAATCCAGTCGAAAACACACCGAAAAACAAGGAAACCGACTTGACGGAATTGTTCAAGAAGGAACTTATGCGCTCGTAGTTGCATTTCCATACCACTTGTGGTAGTATATTTGTAGTAGTTTACTAAGTTCTCTAAAAACTTAGGCGAGGCACTAGAGCCTTATAATTCTAGGTGAGGTAAGAATCCCTTATAAGATTCACCAAACTTAATTATAGGCACTAGTGTTTTTTGTGCCTAATACACGGAGGACGTTATGGGAAACACCATAGAATTTGCAAAACTTTTCACTAAGATGCTGGATGAGGTTCAGATTCCCGGCAAGACTACTGTCGCGATGGAAATGAATCCGATCCAGTACACCGGCGGAGACGAAATCAAGGTTCCAAAAATGTCGCTGTCTGGACTGGCAGACTATGACAGGGGTACTGGTTATGTTGCCGGTGCTATCGTGTCCGAATACGAGACCCACAAGATTTCTAAAGACCGCGGCATATCCTTTACCATCGACGAAATGGATTTGGACGAGTCCGGTTTTGTCGTCGAGGCTGGGCGCGTCGTGAACATGCTGAACCGCGAGCAGGTTGTGCCAGAGGTCGACGCATACCGCTACAGCAAAATCTTCTCACTTGCCAATGCCAACCTCAAGACCAAGAGTTACACCCTTGCCGACGCTACAATCTTTGAGGAACTCGCCAAGGACTTGTCTACCGTTGAGAACATCATCGGGGAAGAGGCTGGAAAGAAGATTTACATGTCCTATGAAGCCGCAAGGGTTCTTGACATGGCCGACAAGATTGAGAAGCGTCTTGATGTTGTGTCGAACAACGGAGCGGTAAAGACCAAGACCCGTTACCTTGACGGTGTTGAAATCATTCGTGTTCCTAGTTCTAGGTTCAAGTCTGCTTTCACATTCAATGACGGTTCTTCGGCGTTCGGATTCACCGCTACAGAAACCGCAATGAACATCAACTGGATTATCCTGCCGGATTCCGCTCCTTACGGCGTGATGAAGCACGACAAGTTGAAAGTGTTCTCTCCCGACATCAACCAAACGACCGATGGCTGGTTGATCCAGTACCGCCTGTACCACGACCTGTTCATTCCAGACAACAAAATTCCCGGAATGTTGGTGTCGTACACCGCGATTGCCGCTCCTGCACTGACCGCAACTGTAGCCGCCGCAACTGGAACCGGTAATACTAGTTTCACTGCAACCGCTACCACTGGCAACACTTTGGGTTATATCCTCGGCGCCGCTTCTCCTGGTGTGTTGTACAACGAACTGCTTACCAAGTATCCCACTGCTGTTGAGCCGTATGTTTCTGGTACTGCATTTGCTGCCGCTATCGGGCAGGTACTTACCATGCTTGAAGTCGACACTCTTGGGCGTATCGTAAAGGTCAAAGAAGTGACTCTCATTTCTGCTGACATCACCTAACATTAACGGGAGGGGGCAACCCCTCCCTGTATTCCTATAAGGAGGGAACATGCTTTACAAACTTACTCTTGGAACTTTATCACGGATACGAAAAACTAAAAAAGAAATTGATGAACTCATCGAACAGGGTTACACCCTAGACGGTGAAGTGAATGACAAATATGAAGTTATCGACGCTAATCCGGTGTTTGATGCACCGAAACCTAAGACAAAGAAGCAGAAATGACTATTTATATAGATGGAGGATACTTTAATGGGCGTATATGACGATTTGACTTGGGAACAACTCCTTGCAGACCCTACAGTATCACCATCTATAGGTTTTATTGACCTTGATTATTATCGTGACATTTATCACGGTGAGGCAGGGACAGACGACGAGTTAACTAAGCTTATCATACGTGCCACAGATGATATCAACGCAAAGTGCAACTGGCAGATAGATGATATTGGCGATTATGCCGTTATCATCAGGAACCTGGTATACAAGGCTACGGCGGCACAGGTTGAATGGTATGTACTCAATGGAGACACGTATAACGATGACACCATAGGCGACGTTACAGTTTCCAAATTCTCGTATAGCGGAACTATCAAAGGATCTAGTAAGAACAACCTTTGTAGTCGTGCCAACATGTTTCTTGAGCAGACAGGGCTTACTTTTAGAGGTGTTTATTGTGGCTAGACCAATACCACGCCGACTATTAATCCATACCGTTACGCTCTCATCGGTTACAGGTGTAGACATGTACGGCACTGAAACGGTTACTACTACCACCATAAATAGGGTGCGATTGGAGCCGGTAGACAGGACTGCACTTAGTACATACGGCGAAGGAAAAGACGACAAATATCTGATGTTTTGGGACCCTTCATATTCCACACCAGCTACATTTAAGCAGTTGGACAAGGTAACGTATAACGGCGTAGAATTGACCATACGAGAAGTATTCCCTGCACCAGACGAGAGAGGCACTCACCACTTGGAGATATATTTGACATGACAATAGATTTCAATGTTGCAAAGATAGCCTCTAAAATAAAATCGCATATTGATGTTTTACAACCGGCGTTAGACACGCAAGTTTTGAAAGACTCCAACTACTATGCACCGATGGATACTGGCAATCTTATGTCGTCTGGTATTACAGGATCAAAGATAGGAAGTGGGGTTTTAGAGTGGACTGCACCCTACGCCAAGAAAATGTATTACGGGGTCGACTTCAACTTTTCAAAGGATAGCAATCCGCATGCACAGGCAAAGTGGTTCGAGAAGGCAAAGGCTACGAAGATAAAAAACTGGGAGAAGATACTTAATGCGAATAGTTGACGCTTTGGCAACATATATACAAAACCACTCTAGCGTTGTAATCACCGATGTTGATACCTTCTACACCGACGCATCACAGCGGTTCATGTTGTTGCAAGACCCGTCACAGGCGGTGGAGACACGGTACATGGATGGTTCACGTGTTGGTCAATTCGCATACTCCATGTATGCAAAAGACCTAAACGCACAAACCGCTGTCGCTGACCTTTTCGAGATTGAGAAGTTGCTCGATTTACCGCACGGGCTACAGTTGGAAAGCGGTATACAGATAGTCAAGAACGTGCTTGTCGTATCGGCGCACTTTGTGTCAAAGACCGACAAGCACGAAAAAATATACACATCAAGTTTTATGCTTGATTATTACATGGAGGGCTAAATCATATGTTTAACTGTTCTATTCCATTGAATTACGAAAGTCTCTTGGAGATTGACGTAAACTACGGTGGCACGGCAAGCTGGAAAGCACTTTCTGCCGGTGTCAAGAATATCGCTCCGGCGTTGAATGAATCCGTTGACCAGACGTCGTACTACGACGGCAAGGGTTTTGCGGAATCGCAGGTTGTCGGGGCACAATATGTACTTGCTGTTACTCTTGATCGCATCAAGGGCGACGCCGCACAAGACTACATCTTGGCAAAGCAGTTCGAATTGGGTTGTTCACGTACTTCACAGGCTCGTTACACCAATTTCAACGGAGACACGAAGTCTGGCGTTGTGACCATTGCGAACATCACACCTCCCGGTGGCGATGCTCCGGCAAAGGGCGAGTGGTCTTTCGAGTTGCATTTCAAGGCAAAGCCGGTGCTGGCACTTGCCACCTCCGCTCCTGCATTGACTGCTACCGTTGCCGCTGGAAGTGTGCTTGGGGCAACCAAGTTCACCGCAACCCCTGGTGGAACTAACACTCTCGGATATGTGTTGACCGCTGGCGTTCCGACCGCTCCAAATGCAGGTTCGTTCGTACAGGCGATTGCCTACACTTCTGGTGCTGACATTGCCGCTGTTGTCGGTAATAGTTTGAACATGTTCGAACTTGATGGAAACGGGCGTGTCGTGCTGTTTAAGACCGCTGTACTCTCTGGCCTTGAAATCGGAGCCTAGTCGTAATTGGGGAGGGTAAAACCTCCCCTACTATAAAAAGGATTCAAAATGAAAACAATTGATTTTAAGAAGCGTTCGGAAGATATACAGATCGCAGGGAAAGTGTACGGTGTCGAGGTGTCGAACTACGAGTTCATCAAACAGGCAAAAGCATTTGTCGTTGAATTGGAAAAGGCAAAAGACAAGATGATGGAAACCGAGGACATTGACGACATGCTCTTGTGTATCAAGAAATTGGTTGACTTTGTGCTTGGTGATTACGAACGGATTTGGGAAGCGTCGGGTCACGATATCTACAACATGTTGGATGTTGCCGTTGCGCTTAGTGAGGTTATCTCTAGTGGGCTTGAATACAAGATGGGAAAATACCTGTAATGTTCAATCCGCTTTTGGATGAATTGCCCACCACATACGGTGGGCATGATATCAACACTGACTTTCGGCAACCGATAAAGTTCTTTGCGATGCTACGTGATCCAGACATTGACGAGACGGAAAAGGCTGTTGTTGCGGTGTTGCAATTCTTTCCAAAAGCGAACGTTTACAAGGATATGGAACATTTGTTGGAATACATTCCATCATATATAAATCGTGGTGTGGAGGCCAAGGAAAGCAAAGAGGAACCGGTGTTTGACTTGCTGGAAGATTCGGAACGCATTTACGCCGCTTTTATGCAAGTGTACCATATTGATTTGACTGTTGCCAACTTGCATTGGTGGACGTTCCTTTCTCTATTGGACAACTTGCCGGACTGTACAAAGCTATCAGAGGTTGTTGGGATACGGGCGCAAAAGATCCCTAAAGGAGCTGACAAGGATTGGGCGTCTAGCATGCGTCGATTAAAAGACGCTTACGCTTTGGGTAAACAGAAAACGGTGGGCGAGAAATTGCAGGATATTTGGGAGGCATTTTAGATGGCAGACGGAAGCGTATTAATTGATACCAGTATTGACAAAAAGAAAATAGACTCTCAAATTAGTTCCATAAAAAACAATATTTCAACAGGATTTAAAGCGGCGGCAAAGGCTGGTGCTGTTGCGCTTGCAGGAATCACTACGGCAATTGGAGTCATGGCTGGGGCTTCAATAAAA
>Ga0209416_1000610_pt1 | contig 35418 bp, 32 predicted proteins | sample RifGroF1_FD_184001 | JGI IMG/M metagenome (GOLD analysis project Ga0209416, IMG submission 184001) | Groundwater microbial communities from Rifle, Colorado, USA - Groundwater F1 (SPAdes) (version 2) | ecosystem: Environmental > Aquatic > Deep subsurface > Groundwater | place: Rifle, Colorado...
CTGGAGCGTCAGGGTCTCCGCCAACGGCGCACTCCGTCGTGCCGTTGCCATCGACAGGGTCGAGTGGCGACCCGTCGATGAAGATCTCTACAGTTCCGCCGAGGAGCTGCGTGACGAGCGCCAGAATTACGGCGCCCGTTACTAGCCGCTCCGGAGGTTCTAGGCCTCCACCATCATTCAATCCGAGTTGCCCATCCTAGAACGGGCATGCTCACAACCTCTTCCACGGCGTAGGGTTCGTGGAGTCAAAAGAGCGCTTACCCTAATGTGGCCCCGGTTCATGCATACTAGCGTGACCGGGGCTTTCGCTTTTTAAAAAAATTCAATAAACAAAACCGGCCCAGTCAAGGGTCGATTTTTATCTGTTTAAACTGTTGGCGCTGCTGTTACTGGATTTGAAGTAGGTGTTGTGCTGGCAAGACTTGCTTTTAGTTCGTCTTTTAGTCGTTTACCGGCTTTGAATTTTGGCACTTTTACTGCTGGCACATCAATCATCTGATCTGGCTTGCGGGGATTAACCCCTTTGCGAGCATGGCGCATACGAGCGGAAAATGTTCCAAAGCCGGCGATGGTGACTTCTTCGTCACGCTTTAGAGCTTCGATAATGATGTCTTGCAATGAAGCAATCATATCTTCAGCATCTTTTTTATTGATATTAAGTCGCTCGGAAATTCTGAGCGCAAGTGTTGCTTTATTCATAGTGTTTTTAGTTTATCACGAACCTTGGCCTGAAATCAAGGTTAGCGGGCGTATTCTACAACTCGTGTCTCACGGATTACAGTAACGCGTACTTCACCAGGGTAGGTAAGTTCTGTTTCGATTTTCTTGGCAATTTCACGCGCTAGATTTTGTGAACTAAGTTCGTCCACATCAGTTGGCTTAACAAACACGCGTACTTCACGGCCAGCTTGGATAGCGTATGCTTTTTCCACTCCTTCAAATGAGTTAGCTGTGTCTTCAAGATTTTGCAGTCGTTGAATATATTCTTCCAGAGTATTTCGTCGAGCTCCAGGTCGAGCGCCAGAAATTGCGTCAGCGGCTTTGACGATCACCCCTTCAAGAGTTTTTGGCTTGTCTTCATGATGGGCAACAGATTGATAAGCAATCTCTTCTGGGAAGCCAAACTTTTTCATGATGTTATAACCGATCTGAGGGTGAGCGCCTTGCATATCATGATCAACTGCCTTACCAATATCATGGAACAGCCCACCTTTTTTACTATCAAATACATTTGCACCAAGTTCCTCGGCCAGCATTCCAGAAATGCGAGCAACCTCAATTGAATGTTGCAAAACATTTTGACCATAGCTGGTTCTAAATTTTAGTCTTCCCAAAATTGAGATAAGTTTTGGATCAATTGATGAAACCGGAACGCCAAGTTCGTAAAGAGCATCTTCTCCAGCTTTTTTCATTTCCTTTGCCAAATTCTTTTTAGCATCAGTAATAGCTTCCTCGATTCGAGCTGGTTGAATTCGTCCGTCTTTGATAAGAGCTTGAAGAGCGCGGAGGGCAACCTGACGACGAACAGGGGAGAAGCCGCTGATCATAATCATTTCTGGTGTGTCATCAATAATAAGTTCACAACCAGTAAGACGCTCAAGGGTTTTAATGTTTCTTCCTTCTTTTCCAATAATTCGTCCTTTCATCTCATCAGATGGAAGTTCGACCATGGTGGTGGTGGCATCAACTACATGACTAGATGCAAATCGTTGCACAGCTAAGGAAATAACCTGACGGGCTTTGCGTTCAATTTCTTCTTCGCTTACTTGTTCTAGTTTGCGAGTTCGATTAACAAGCGTTTCTTTTTCCGCTTCTTCAATAGCGTGAAATAATTCTTCGCGTGCTTGTTCTCGGGTTAGTCCAGCAATAGCTTGAAGTTTTGAAACTTGTTCGTTTTTGATTTCTTCAATTTTCTCACGAACTCTTTCTACCTCAGATTTTTGCTGTTCAAGTTTTGTTTTTCGATCTTCAAGCGCTAATAGCTGTTGATCAAATTTGTTTTCGCGTTGTTCTAATCGTTGTTGCTGTGATTGCATTTCACGGCGACGATCAGTTACTTCTTTTTTACTTTCTTCAAGGGCAACAAGTGCTTTTTCTTTGGCTTGCAAGAGAATCTCTTTCTCCTGCGCCTTGGCTTTCTGTAGAATCTTTTCTGCGCGCTCTTCAACAGAACGAGCTTTATTTTTCATGACCACTTTTCGGATAGCATATCCGACAAATGAGCCGATAAAAAATACTCCAAGACCTGCAGTCAGCACTAGGGTAATATCTAGTGATAACATAAAGGTTGTATGGAGTTTGGAAACAAAAAGATGAAGACTTGAAGTCTGGTGTATGCTATTTGATTGTCACGATGTTTTGCGCAAATAAGTATCTTTCCTGATTTGCGGTTTCATTAGTGAAAGTCATATGTTCAGTCTTTTTCATCCGTTTTATTCCAAACTCGGTTAATTTTTACTGACTGAAGAATATCACGATAAGGCCTTTTCGTCAATCTGCATTATTTCAAGGTTTTTGACTAGGTTTTGCCAATTTTCTGAGTTTTCGGATTGACATAGGGCATAATATTTGCTAGGTTTAAGTCTATTCTTTTAAATAAAACGAGACAAGTATCTGGCCAATCTTGAAAGGTTGATCAAATACTTGTCTCGTAAGGTGGGATAAGTTGTCGGCTCCGAGCAGTTCGGGCATGTCAGCAGTGAGGTGGATTGTGGGCGAAAGCATCACGTCCGGACAGAAAGATCAGCTTCTTGCCATGGTGGCATCAGTCGCCGGTGGAGTGATCGACTCCATGGCCCGCGAAGGCGTATTGACCAAGAAGGGGGCGGAGCAGGTCCGCCGTTCTGGTGATGAGTTCAGGAAGCCGATCGGCAACGCAGTGCGTGAAGCACTGGTACGCTTGTCGGCAAGCCAGGACTTCGCCAACGAAGAGGTCGAGAGCCGCCACGGCTACCATTCCGGTTATCAGGCTCCCAAGCCCATGGTCGAGCAGGTAGCCATCCTGAAGACCCACTTCCCGGAGCTTGCGTCCGCGACCTACGACAAGAATGCCTCGCAAGGACCATTCCCTGAATGGGTCGAAGGACCATTTGCTCTTCTGCGTTGGCAGCTCCTGGCTAAGACCTACGGTGAAGCCGTGGAACGCGTGCTCGCAGAGCTGAGCAAGACTCTCGGTGGCAAGTTCGTCAACTACATCAAGGGAAAGCTCCGTTCCGACCACTTGCGCGAGAGTGCGAAGAAGGCTGCTGCCTTCGAGGCCATCGCCGAGGCTCAGAAAGGTCACGCCGTCCTGGTGGTTCCCGCACAGTTCGGAATCCGTCACCGAGGTCGCTCTGTTCGTCGCGCCCGTGCGGTGATGGGGTCTGGCGAGTTCGGTCTGGGTGCCTTTGAGATCGGCATCATGCTTCTTACTCATGACAACAGGTTGCAGGACCTCAACGACCTGTGGATCGACTGCGCTGGCGACGAGTATTCGTATGATGCCGTTGGTCAGTTCTTGGACGCGCCGATCTTCTACTTCAGCGACGGCGAGCTCGAGCTTGGCACGGGCAGGGTCTCCGATCCGCTCGTCAGCTACGGGTCTGTGTCAGGATTCTCTGTTCCGCAGTAATTGAAGCTTGGATCTTGATAACCTTGAACCTTCTGGTTCCTGGTGCCTTGATCCTTGTTCCTTGAGTCCTAATCGTGGGGCGGTTTTGAAAAGAACCGCCCTTTTGTGTTTCTTTATTTTGTCATTCCGAGCGTAGTCGAGGAACCTTTTATGGGAGATCCTTAGACTTTTTTTGTTCGCTTAGTATAACGCTATTGTTTTATTTAAAAATGTCTGCCAATTCTCAGAAGTGACCTGGTTGATTTCAATCGCGTCAGCAATGTCAAAATCGCCAATTTTAGTCCGTCGTAAGTTTTTACAATAACCAACTGTGCCAAGTTTTTTTGCCAAGTCTCGTGCCAAGGCTCGGACATATGTTCCGCTGGAGCATTGGATTATTACATTGATGATGATCGATCGATCGGTCTCTTTACTCTTTGCTTTTGTTTGAGTCACGGTTGATAGGCAACCACCCCCACCCCCTCCTTGGGAAGGAGGGGAGGCGAGTTCCGGATTTGATCCACCCTCCTTACGAATGAGGGGGAGGGGGAGGTCTTCTTGAATTTCGTTTATTAGCTTAAATTCATGGATTGTCACATGCCGTGGCTCGCGCTCAATCTCTTCACCTTTACGCGCTAATTTATAAAGTCGCTTGCCATCAATTTTGATGGCTGAGTACATTGGTGGGATTTGGTCTATTTCGCCGGTTAGTTCTGTCATTGCTTTAACGATCTGGTCTTGCGAAATCTCGGGCATATTAGGATCGATGATGGCTTCAGTTTCAGTATCAAGGCTTTCTGTGGTGGCACCAATTACAAATTCCGCTTCATAAGTTTTGTTTGATGCCACGATCCGGTCGATCTGTTTGGTTGCGTCTCGTCCAATTGCCACAATCAGAAGACCGGTAGCAAAAGGGTCAAGCGTACCGGCATGGCCGATTTTTTTAATGCCAGTGATACTGCGCAACTTGGCAACAATATCAAAACTCGTCCAGTTAATTGGTTTATCAATTAGAAGAAATCCAGATTTAGTCATATAATGGGAGTATACATGAGATGGGATCGCAGAGTATACAGAACTCAGACGACAGAACTCAGATGCCGGACGACAACTCGGTCTCTCCCCCTTTCGCAAGGGGGAGTAGGAGGGGGTTAATATAGCTTCCACTTTATAAATATGCTTATTCCCACACTAACGATAGGAGAGGTCTTCTCGAGAAGATTCCTCCTACCGTCGGAATGGGAAATAAAGCGATGCCTTCATTCCTTTCAACTCTTTAAACCTTTTTTATGAACAAACCCCATGGTTACACAATTATTGAATTAATCATTGCGTTTGTTCTTATTATTTGTTTGTCGCTTATTGTTATTGCGCTAACTGGCCCAAGCGATTCATTCCAGGACGCTTATCGAAATCAGCAGGTGAATCATGTGGGGACATACATGCAAGCTTTGTTGCAACTTGAGCAAGAAGATCCTGATTTATTTCAAGAAGTAATTTTGCAAGCGCAAGATAAAAAGGCGATGATTGGTATTGGAGAAGGTTGCGATCAATTATATGGCAGTCAATGTGCGGCCGGGGAAATGTCAGGCTCTTGTCTTGACCTGCAGGTTTATATGCCTGAGGTTTTACCTGATTTTGTCTATGACACTGCTGATGAAGATTTTTCTCGGGCCAGAACAGGTTATTATCTTCTTTTTGAAAATAGCGTCCTAGAAGTCGGCGCCTGCGCACCATCAGGATCAGATTCGGTTAGGTTGATGAGTTTGGTTCGATAAGTGTCTGATTGTTTCTTAAGATAGAAAACTTAAACATTTTTACCCTTTCGACCTCTGCGTCCCTTTATATCATATAAACCCTTTAAATTGACATTTTCCCCTAATTTTCGTATCATTGTGCCATGAATATTTCAGAATTAGCACGAAGATTGCGTGTTTCAACTGACGAGCTACGAGATAAGCTGCCAGAACTTGGTTTTGATATTGGTTCAAAGGCCATCAAAATTCCAGATCGTGAAGCTGGTCGAATTGAATATGCTTGGCGACAATATCGAAAGCGTCAGTTTTTAGGAAAAAAGCGTGACGAACAACGAGCCCGAGCTGAGCGCAAGCAAAGAGTACTTGAAGGAACTGCACAAAAAATTAGCATTCCGCAAGCTCTGACTGTTCGAGAATTTTCAGACAAGCTGGAAATGCCAATTGCTAAGGTTATGCAAGAACTGATGCGTGCCGGTATTTTAGCTTCATTAAATGAACGCATTGATTTTGATACTGCAACTATTATTGCCGAGGATCTCGGATTTATAACTGAACCAGAAGATAAAACTCAACAGGAAGATGATCAAAAAGGTTTAGAAAAGTTAGAAGTAGTTTTGGCAAATAGAGACAACATCACAGATCGTGCGCCAGTTGTGGTGGTGATGGGACATGTTGACCATGGAAAAACAAAATTGCTCGATGCAATTCGTCACACAAATGTGGTTGATACTGAGCACGGCGGAATCACTCAGCACATTGGTGCTTATCAGGTTGTGCGCAATGATCGGGAAATAACTTTTATTGATACTCCTGGTCACGAAGCATTTACTGTCATGCGTTCACGAGGCGCGAAAGTTGCCGACATTGCGATAATCGTTGTAGCAGCCGATGACGGAGTGCAACCTCAAACTCGGGAAGCGGTTGATATTGTCAAAGCTGCCAAGCTCCCGTTTTTAGTGGCCATCAACAAAATTGATAAGGAAAACGCCAACATTGAGAAAATAAAAACACAACTTGCCGAGCTGGGGTTAATTCCAGAAGAATGGGGAGGAAAAACAATCATGGTTCCGATTTCTGCCAAGCTAAATCAAAACATTGATCAGATTTTGGACATGCTTTTGCTTGTGGCTGATATGGAAAAGGAAAAGATTGTGGCTGATCCAACCCGTCGAGCTATAGGCACAATTATTGAATCCAAAGTTGAAAAATCACAAGGTCCAGTTGCCACAGTACTTGTGCAATCAGGAACTTTGCATCTTGGAGATGCGCTGGGAGTGCGGGGAGCTTATTATGGAAAAGTGCGGGCCATGCAAGCATGGGATGGAAAAAAGATTTCCGAGGCAGTGCCATCAACCCCTGTACGAATTCTTGGTTTTAAAGACGCTCCTTCAATTGGAGATGTAATGGAGGTTCCAGAAGATGCAAAGTCTTTGGAGAAACTAAAAGAGCAACCATCGCGAAAAATTGGAGCAGGCGAAATGAAAGTTCATTCTTCCCAAAGAGAAGATGCTGGATTAGAAGAAGAGGGCTCAGACAAAAAGGTCAATCTTAATATTATTATTCGCGCTGATGTGCTTGGTTCTCTGGAAGCGATTATCGGAATGATTGATAAAATTAAGAGTCCATATGTTGGAGTGAAGATTATTGCTCGTGGTCTAGGAAATGTCACAGACGCTGATGTACTTAGTGCCGAAGCTTCAAACGCTTGGATTTTCGCATTCAATGTTAAGCCACCAACAGCTGTAGAAATTTTGGCTCGTGATAAAAAAGTTGAGCTTTCTCGTTACGCAGTAATCTATAAACTTTTTGAAGATCTAGTTGATCGTTTGCGTCTACTTATTCCGGCCGAGCAGGTTTATACAGAGTTAGGGTCAGTAAAGATTTTGGCAACATTCCAGAAGATGGAAAAAGGATGTGTTATTGGAGGAAAAGTAACAAAAGGAAGAATCGAAGTTGGCGCCACTGCTCGTGTTGTCCGTGACGAACAGGTTATAGCTGAAGGAAAAATTAAAGGTTTGCAAATATCAAAGATGGTTGTAAAAGATGTTGAACAAGGAAATGATTGTGGAATTGAGTTTGCAGGCAAAGCCAAAATCGAACCAGATGACATTTTGGAGATTTACAAAGAAGAGGAAAAGGCAAGAACCTTGGAAGTTGAAGGGTCAAAGTCAAGATAGAATAAAAAAATCGCACCAGACAATTGGTGCGATTTTTATTTTGACGATCATTTTGACGATCACGGCGTATTCTTTTTGATCGTGATAGAATTAATTTGTATGGATATCAAATTATTTATTGGAATTGTTTCAGCGATTATTGGCATTGCTGCTTTTGCTCCTTATATCAAGGACATGTTAACAAAGAAGACAAGACCACATATGTTTACATGGTTGATCTGGGTTTTGACACAAGGGACAGCGGTTGTGGCAATGTGGACTGGGGGCGGGGGAGCTGGCGCGATCACACTTACAATATGTTTGGTTCTTGTTTTTATTGTGTTTTTGCTCTCAATTAAGTTTGGAACAAGAGATATTACTCATAGCGATACAACCGTTTTGATTGTTGCTTTGGTTGCGATTCTTATTTGGTGGCAACTTGATAATCCGATTCTGGCTGTGGTAATTGTTTCTGCGATTGATGTTTTAGGGTTTATACCAAGCTACCGAAAGACCTATAAAGATCCGTTAAGCGAGACAATATCGACTTGGATAATGTATGTACTTTCAAACATTTTGGCGATAATTGCCCTTGAACAATACAATGCTTTGATTTTGACATACATTACTTCAATTGTATTTGCCGAAATTTTGCTATTATCCATCATTTACTTTAGAAGACTAAACACAAATTCTAAGCTTTTGAAGTGATCAATAAAGTACATAATTATTTTTCATAGTATGAACGATCGTTCATACTATGAAAAATATTATTTTAATAAATCCATATTTTTGTGAGTTTTTTTGATCATTTGCATTTCACTTAGTGAACGATCGTTCACTAAGTGAAATGTTTATTCAAAGCACGAACCGCCTCTCTGGGGAGAAGCGGTGAGGGGGGCGCGAGGTCAGGTCTAGAGCTTTGCGCCACCGATGCCGTAGGTCACGAGCTGTCCCGGTTCGGAGCTGGGTTGATCCTTGGCCTCTGCATCGGGATCGAGCGCATCGATGCGCTCGATCTGGAGGATGACGAGCTGCTTCAGCTCGCTGATCTGTTGCTCGTGTTCTGTTTGGGTTCGCTTCATGGTCGCGATCTGGTCATAGGCGGAACAGCACGCGATGTACCAGAATACGACGGCCAGAATGCACATAATTGCGATGGAGGAGTTGAGCATGTTGAGGTCCGACGCCAGTTGATTGTTGGGGTTTACTCTGTTTTCGCTCATAATTGCACCTCCGTGCGTGGTTGAAGCGATGTTGGAATATTAGCAAAAAGTTTGGTGAGTGTCAATCCCCAGACCCATTAAGAAGGTTCATCTTGGCGTTGGGATGGGGGGAGAAGGTTTTTATCCACTGGCACAGATGTCGCTCTCGTTATAAAATGCCAGCACTGATTACTAATTAATAATAATCATTTCTATGGAACTTACGACCAATAATTTTGACGAAAATGTATTAAAAGCACAGGGTTTGGTGCTGGTTGATTTTTGGGCCACATGGTGTGGACCTTGTAAACTAATGAGCCCGATTGTGGACGAACTTGCTTTAGAGCTTGATGGAGTGGTTGTAGGTAAGGTGAATGTTGATGAAAATCCAGATTTGGCTCGACAGTTTAATATTCTTTCCATTCCAACTTTTATTATTTTCAAATCCGGACAAGTTATTGAACAATTTTCAGGATCAATGAGCAAGGACATGTTAAAAGAAAAAATCGTTAAGCATTTGGAGTAACGGATAGATGGTAGTTGAAAGTGGAAAGCTAAAAGTATAAAGCTAAAATCTTTAACTTCCAGTTTCAACTTTCTACTTTAAACTTTTAACTTTCTACTTCCTAAACCTATGCATCACAAACTTATTATCATCGGCTCTGGTCCGGCTGGGTATACTGCTGCGATTTATGCTGCCCGAGCTGAGCTCCATCCAATTGTTTTTATTGGCGATCAGCCGGGTGGACAGCTGACAACTACCACTGAGGTTGAGAATTGGCCAGGAGAACCAGATGGAATTCAAGGGACAGATTTGATGGAAAAGTTAAAAAAACAAGCTGAGCGATTTGGTGCTGAAATTGCTGGAAAGACAATTACAGAGGTTGGTCTGTCATCAAGGCCTTTTGTTGTTAAGACAGGGTCTGACACTTATTCGGCTGACGCCGTGATTATTGCCACAGGCGCATCAGCGCGATGGCTTGGTATTCCAGGAGAGGATCGATTTAAGGGTAAGGGAGTTTCGGCTTGCGCAACATGTGATGGATTTTTTTTCCGCGATAAAAAAGTAGTTATGGTTGGTGGGGGAGACACGGCCATGGAAGAGGCGAATTTTCTAACCAGATTTGCTGAGTCAGTGACAGTTTTGGTTCGTCGGGATGAACTACGAGCATCAAAGATCATGCAAGAGCGAGCGCTTGCAAATCCAAAAATTAAGTTCATGTATTTTACTGAAGCTAAAGAATTGATTGGTGATCAAAAACTTGAAAAAATCCGCGTGATCAATAATCAAACAAATGAAGAACACGATGTTCCGGCTGATGGATTTTTTGTCACGATCGGTCACAAACCAAACACAGATTTTCTGGCCGGTCAGATCGAGCTTGATGCCAAAGGATATATTAAGAATGTTCCTGGGACAGCAAAAACCAATGTGGAAGGAGTGTTTGCCTGCGGTGATGTGATTGATCCTTATTATCGTCAAGCAATTACCTCGGCCGGAACCGGATGCTGGGCAGCGCTCGACGCAGAGCGGTGGCTGTCTAATAACTCTTAATCCCTTCCCCCACCAATAACCAAAATAAAATAAGTATATGCCCAATGTATTTGAAAACGCACTAAATCAAATCCACCGAGCAGCAGAACTTGCAAAAATTGATGAAAATGTTTTGAAACAAATCAATATTCCAATGCGTGAAGTGCGAGTAGCGATCCCTGTAAAAATGGACGATGGCTCGTTGCGCATGTTTGAAGGTTTCCGCGTTCAGCATAATAATTGGCGTGGGCCATTTAAAGGAGGTATTCGATATCATCAGCAGGTTGATATTCATGAAGTAAAGGCGCTTGCCACTTGGATGACATTTAAGTGCGCTGTTTGCGGAATACCAATGGGCGGCGGGAAAGGCGGTGTGATTGTTAATCCAAAAGAACTTTCAGAAGCAGAGTTGGAAAAACTCACTCGCGGTTGGGTAAGATCAATGAAGGGGGTTATTGGCCCAGAGATCGATGTGCCTGCGCCAGATCTTAATACAACTCCACGCGAAATGGATTGGGTTGCGGATGAATTTGGACATCCCGCTGTTGTAACTGGCAAAACAATCAAGGCTGGCGGATCAGCCGGGCGCGGAACAGCTACGGCAACTGGCGGATATTATGTTCTTGAAACTTTAAAAGAAAGATTATTACTCGAGCCAGAGATGCAATCAGTGGTGATTCAAGGATTTGGAAATGCAGGACGCATGATGGCGCAAATTATGCATCGCCATGGCTGGAAGGTTTTGGCAACATCAGATTCAAGCGGTGGAGTTTATAATCCAGCAGGGCTTGATATTGACGCGCTTGCAAAACATAAAGATGAAACAAAATCTGTTCAGAATTTTGCAGGCGCCCAAAATATTACAAACGAAAAATTACTAGAAATTGAGTGCGGACTTTTAATTCCAGCTGCAATGGAAAACCAGATTCATGCTGGAAATGCCGGAAATATAAAAGCAAAAGTAATGCTTGAGCTCGCAAACGGACCAACAACTCCTGAGGCTGATGATATTTTGCGAGAGAAAGGAATTGAGGTGATTCCAGATATTTTGGCAAATTCAGGAGGCGTGACAGTGAGTTATTATGAGTGGGAGCAGAATATGAAAGGCGAGGTTTGGACTGAAAGCCAGGTTGACGACAAGCTCAAGTTAGCGATGACAGAGGCAACAAACGCGGTTTGGGAGAGAAAGGAAAAGTATAATACTGACCTGCGTCGTGGAGCGTTTATTCTGGGATTAGAAAGATTACAAGAGACACAGAAATAGAAATTTAAAAATACAGTCCCGCCGATGGCGGGACTGTATTTTTAAGTGCGGAAATCCCGAGCCTTGCAAGCTCGGGACACGATTTTTTGTGCGCAACCGGAACGGTTGCGCTGTCAGCATTTGTTAGTCCTCGTCGCCGAGGAGCGGAACGACGAGCTGGATATCTTGGCTGAGCGAGCTTGTTGCAAGCTTGACCGTTAGAATCCTCGCCTCGTAGTCGCGCGTTGTGGAGATCTTGCACCGATTGTCTTCGGCACATTCCATTTGCACAGCGATGTCGTGGATTGTGCCACGACGAACTGGCATCGGGTGGTCATCTTCATTGCTGAGTACCAGGCGCAGGAACGTGCTCCTTTCGCTAGCATTAGCTACATAAATATAGCAGTCGTTGTTGGGCGCGTTGCACCCATTCATTTCGACCGCATACACGAGCGTGATCTCGTTCTCGGTCGCCTTAGTCGGAGCCACATCGGCCTCAGATACATCGCTATCAAGCAAATGCATCCAGAGAAAACCCAGGGAGGTTAGCAGGAAGATGATCAGCATCATGATCACTGATCCTGCATCGATCTCGGCCTCAGACTTGTCGTCGTCGCTGGGGTTGGTCTGAGGTTTGGTGTCGGGTTTGCGGGACTTGTCGGACATGATTTCCTCCGTGGGAATGGGGGAGAGGGGAAAGGGCTTTGCGCAAAATGCAGATGCATATTGCATGCAAAACGCAGTTTTGTCAATCGCGTCGTTGAAGCTGTCGTTGAAGCGTGTCAAAGCGCGTCGAAACTCGTAAAGTTATTATATATTGATAATTTTTGGCCAATTTGAAAATATTTAAATGCGGAAATCCCGAGCCGTGGGCTCGGGAGACGATTATGTTTGGGGAGGTGTTGCGCAGTGAGCGCGACTACCAGCCGTGTTGTGCATCGAGGTCTTCTTGCGACCTCACGAACTTGAGTTTCGGTTGGATGTAGCTCGAGTGATCACGACGCGGTGCGTCGTAGATCACGAGCTCAAAGATCCCTTCGTCGATCTGGAGAGGCGTAATACCGCACCTGTCCTCTGGCTTGCAGTACAACATACTCACTGCGTTGAAGATGCGTCCTTCGCTGATGCCGAAGGAAAGGTCGTCGCCTTTAGCAGTGATCATACGCAGAAATTTGGCTCGCTTTGTGTCAGCGTCACCAAGTTCTGCGCTCATGCTTGGGTCGGCGATGTACACAAAGCAGTTCGTGCCATCGCACCCTTCTCCCACGACCGTGCGTGCGAACTCGATCTCTTCTGGCGTTGGCACGAACTCCACGACCTGCTCACTTGCTTGATCGAAAGAGTTGTCGAACGTGTAGTTGTTGAGGTATCTCACAGCTATCCATGCGATGCCTGTGAAGATCACCATCGAGAGGATCACGCCGACGATCAGGTAGATCGCCAGCCTCCTGAGAACTGCGCTTAATGCGGTGGTGCTGTCGAGGTCATTGCGGGACATGCTCTTCTCCTGGGCGTGGGGTTGGCATCGCGGATGCAGAATCATCTTGCCTCGTACAGGCCGGTTTGTCAAAACTTCCCAATAACCGCAGTTTTGCGATACCATAGAAGCGAACAAATCTATATTATGTCTTACGATCACAAAAACATTGAGAAAAAATGGCAACAACGATGGGAGCGCGAAGGCGTTTTTTATGCCAGCGACGCTTCCGACAAGGAAAAATACTATTGTTTAATTGAGTTTCCATACCCATCAGGCGCTGGCTTGCACATTGGGCATCCACGAAGCTATACGGGAATTGACATTATAGCTCGCAAAAAGCGCATGGAGGGGAAAAATGTTCTTTATCCAATCGGCTGGGACGCTTTTGGCTTGCCAACAGAGAATTTCGCAATTGCAAATCATCGCAAGCCACAAGAAGTGACAAAAGAAAATACAGACACATTCCGTCGTCAGCTTCAGTCACTTGGGTTTTCCTTTGACTGGTCTCGAGAAATCAACACAACCGATCCGGAGTATTACAAATGGACACAATGGATGTTTTTACAGTTTTACAAAGCGTCAATGGCTTATAAAGCAAAAACTAAAATCAACTGGTGTTTGAGTTGTAAGATCGGGCTTGCTAACGAGGAAGTTGTAAACGGCGTTTGTGAGCGTTGTGGTGGCCAGGTAGAAAAGCGGGACAAAGAGCAGTGGATGATTGCCATCACAAAATACGCGCAAAGATTGCTCGATGATTTAGACACAGTCGACTACTTACCAAAAATCAAAAAACAACAACAAGACTGGATCGGTCGCAGTGAAGGCGCAGAGGTGGATTTTAAAGTTTCTAATTCTGATGAGGTTATCCGCATTTTCACCACTCGTCCTGATACTTTGTTTGGGGCGACCTATATGGTGTTGGCGCCAGAGCATGAGCTTGTGGGTAGGATTGTTAAAGATGAATATCGGATAGAGGTTGAGGCTTATGTATCAGAGGCTGGAAAAAAGACAGACATTGATCGGGCAGACGCGACCAAAGAAAAAACTGGAGTTTTCACTGGCGCTTACGCCATCAATCCAGTCAATGGAAAAGAAATTCCAATTTGGGTGGCAGACTATGTGATGATGGGCTACGGCACCGGAGCGATTATGGCTGTTCCGGCGCACGACGAGCGGGATTTCGAGTTTGCGAAAAAGTTTGATTTGCCGATTGTTGAAGTTGTTCAATCTGATGAGCGTGTCGATGGATGTTTTGCAGGCGAAGGTACAGCGATTAACTCAAATTTCCTTGACGGGCTATCAACGAATGAGGCAAAAGAAAAAATCACAGCTTGGCTCACGGAGAAGGGATTGGGAAAAGCGACTGTTAATTTCAAACTCCGTGATTGGGTGTTTTCAAGACAAAGATATTGGGGTGAGCCAATTCCGCTTGTATATTGTGATAAGTGCGCCTCGACAGGCTCGGCATCTGGCGACGGTTGGGTTCCGGTTCCTGATGATCAACTTCCGGTTTTACTGCCTGAGGTGGAAAAGTATGAGCCAACTGATGATGGCGAATCACCACTTTCTGCAATTAGTGAGTGGGTTAACACAAAGTGTCCAAAGTGTGGTGGCGAGGCAAGAAGAGAGACTGACACTATGCCAAACTGGGCAGGGTCAAGCTGGTACTTCTTGCGTTATCTTGATCCAAAGAATAATGAAGTGTTTGCCGACAAATCAAAAATCGGCTATTGGATGCCAGTTGATTTATATAACGGCGGAATGGAACATACGACTTTGCATTTGCTTTATTCGAGATTTTGGCACAAGTTTTTGTATGATCAAGGATTTGTATCAACATCTGAACCATATGTACGCCGTCATTCGCACGGATTGGTTTTGGCCGATGATGGTCACAAAATGAGTAAGTCAAAGGGAAATGTGATTAATCCAGACGAGATTGTTGAGAAGTACGGAGCCGACGCGCTTCGCATGTACGAAATGTTCATGGGCCCATTTGAAGAGCCTGTGCCATGGAGTACTAACGGATTACTGGGCATTGCCAGGTTTTTGGACAAAGTCGTGCGCTTAAAAGAAATGGTTCGTGGGTCAGAGGAAGATGTTGTCACCAGAATGCTGCACAAAACAATCAAAAAGGTAACAGAAGACATTGATGGCTTACGATTTAATACAGCAGTTTCGCAGATGATGATTTTTGTAAATGATGTTCAGGCATCTGGATCAATCACCAAAGAATCATTTTTAAAGTTCTTGTTATTGTTGTGCCCGTTTGCTCCGCACTTGAGTAATGAGCTAGCCGAGCAGTTGGGAGTTGAGTCATGCTTGGAGACAAATCAGTGGCCAGAGTTTGATGCTAGTTTAATCGTTGATCAAGTTGTCACGATCGCAGTCCAAGTCAATGGCAAACTGCGCGGTGAAATTCAAGCATCACCTAATTCAACTCAAGCCGAAGTCGAAGCTCTCGCCCGAGCCGACGAAAATATTGCTAAGCATTTAGAAGGTGAAATCAAGAAAGTAATTTATGTCAGTGGCAAGTTGATGAACTTTGTTGTTTGATTGGAAGGTAGAAAGTACAAATAAATCTCCCAAGGCTTAACTTTGGGAGATTTTATTTATTAGCTGACCAAGGATCCTCATGTTTGCTATAATGGTTTTAGATGAAAAATAAAGTAAAAGATCATTGATTTTAGGGCATCATAAGTTTGATGTTCGTCACTTGGGCGCACTGCCTTCGCTGGCTAGCAATCGACTACTGGGATTTTGTGCAGAGATTATCATGGGCGTGTTCTTTCCGATTTTTATCTATGGGGTCTGTTCCCAAATACCGTCTTTGCCCCATTATGTCTGTAATGCGCCTGCGCCTTGATTCGAAAAGCTCACAATAGCTCCACTATTGCTCACTTTTCTCACCTTCGGCTCGGCAGCATTGCAGTCAAATGTGTCTAAAGCGGTATTCGGGAACAGACCCCTATGAGTTTTTTGGACTTAGTTTAAAATGGACACTTCTATGGTTTGCAGTGAACTATGCTTTCCGTATTCCAGTGTTGGTGATTGGCGCCAAGATTTTTTCACATATCAGTTTGCCAACTAGCATGGGTATTGGATCATGCTTTTGGATAGGTGTTTATGCTGTTGCTTATTTGCTGGACCTAGCACCTGATTTTCATACATGGACATTTCTTGGTTTGCTCATAGCCTCAATCGCGCTTAATTATGCTTTTTATTGGGCACCATTCCATACTGATTTTGCTGAGTTTTCTAGTACAAAACACAGAGGAAGCCAGATTGGGGTATTTTACGCACTTCAACGGTTCATTGGTATGATCGGGCCAGTTGTTGGCGGTTTCTTAATTGCCACTTTTTCTTATGGATTTGTTTTTGGCATTGGTATTATTTTTATTTGTGCGTCCATGATTCCCCTTGCTTTCTTACCAAAAACAAGGGTGAAATATGAATATGGGTTTTTGGAAACATTCCAAGTCATGTTTAAAAAGAAGTACAAGTATCTAACATGGTCAATGATTGCTTATGGCGCAGAGAACGCAGTTGGATATATTATTTGGCCGATTTTTCTTTATTTGCTTTTTGATGGAAAATATCTAGATATTGGTATTTTTGCTTCACTTTTAGTGGTGATAAATATTATTTTGCAGGTAATAGTTGGCAGGGCAGTGGATGGTAAGTATAAGCGTAAAATAATTAGTTTTGGCGTTCATGTGTACTCACTTGGTTGGATATTTAAGGCATTGGTTGATTCTGTGCTAGGACTTTTTCTTGCCTCTACATTCCATGGTTTTGGCGCGATTTTAATGAGTACATCAGTGGACACAATGTTTTATGAAAAGGCAGCCGACTCTGGACATTATGTTGATGAATTTACAGTTATCAGAGAGATCGCTTTAATCATCGGTCGTTTTTCCATAGTACTTGTTTTGGCATTTTTAACTATATTTGCACCAATCTGGATTGCGTTTATCTTGGCGGCATTTGTGACATTGGGAATTTCAATGCTGACAAAGTTAAACATAAAGAAAGAAGTCCACAGCTTCTCTTGACCTTAGGGCTCTGACCTGCTGAAATATAAGCATACACTCCCAGTTCGACTATTAATTTTTGTTAATAGTTGAGCGGGAGTTTTTATTTTATGATTTCACTGACACCGTCAACAATCATGCGAACTTTGTGCCTTGCGTTTATTGCCGGAGTGGCATTTATGTCTTGGGGATTTGTGTTTTCAGTGACTGTGTCAGTATTGGGGTTGATCTTTATAATTGGCCAGCATCAGAGTCTCAATACTCAGGTTTGCATCGGACTCTTATGTTTGACCATTGTTGGTATGAGCTTTGGACTTTGGCGCTACGCACAATCATATCCGTCCGATCGGTCGATCGCTTCAATTGTTGGTCAAGAAGTTTTGCTAGATGCCGTGGTTGTTGATACAAGCGTGAATCACTCTTGGCAACATCTGACATTTTCGGATTTGCGTGTTGGTAATCAAGATTTTGCAGATCGATTGATATTAACAACAACTTCCTATCCTAGGTTTTCTTATGGCGATCAAGTCCAAGTAAGATGTGAGATTGAGACCCCAGAGCCAATTGATAATTTTGCTTATGATCGATATTTGGCCACCAAAGATATTTGGGCGACTTGTTTTTCCTATCAAGTTTGGAAAAAAGCAGAAGGTGGAGGGAATGTTTTTATGACCAATTTACTTTTCGTGAGATCAAGGTTTATTGGAAAAATGGATCAGGTTTTTGGTGAGCCTCAAGGATCGCTTTTGGTTGGACTTTTGTTGGGGGAGCAGAGGTTTACTGATGCTTGGCAAGATCGATTTTTGAAAACTGGAACAACTCATATCGTGGCCGCGTCAGGTTACAACATTTCTGTAGTATTAAAGATTGCGTTGGCATTTTTTGCAATGATCAATATCAAAAGACAAAAAGCATTTGCATTTTTGGTCAGTGCGATTGTTGCTTATATTTTATTAGCCGGGGCTGACGCGGCGGTATTTCGAGCAGGTGTAATGGGAGTTGTGCTTTTGCTTGCTTATCAGACAGAGCGCAAAACAAGTATGGTAAATATTTTGCTCACTACTGTGGTTGTGATGCTGATGGTTAATCCTAGACTTTTGCGCGATGATGTTGGGTTTCAGCTTTCCATGGTATCCACCATTGGACTGATTTATCTTTCTCCAATTTTAAAAAACAAACTTCGGTGGTTGCCAGAAAATTTTGTCATTCGTGAATCAGTTATCGCTACCTTGGCTGCGACTTTTGCCAGCTTGCCGATTTTGCTTTTGCAGTTTGGCACTTTTTCATTTGTCAGCTTAATAACAAATGTTTTTGTCCTTCCTTGGATTCCACTAGCCATGACCTGGGGATTGATCGCGACCTTACTTGGTTTTGTAAGTGTTCATCTCGGCGCATTGATATCAGCTCCTGCTTGGCTGGCACTTAGTGCCATGCTTTGGGAAGTTAAAATTTTTGCTGGCCTAAATTTTTATGCACAATCAATCCATTGGATCGTAATTTCTATTGTACTGGTGGGGTGGGGGATGATATTACTGCGAATATTTATAAATCGAAATTCATATGTGCTTAATTAGACTTTATTATAAATACATTTTAATAATCATGAGCATAATTATTTGCGTTGCGCTTGTTTGGGCTTTTCAATATCAATCTTGGTGGCGAGACGATGTGTCGATTTGGGTTTTTGATGTTGGACAAGGTGATGCGATTTTCATTGATGCTGATGTTGATGCGCTTGTTGACGGCGGACCAACCAACATAATTATAGAAAAGTTATCATTGATATTGCCGTTTTGGGATCGTTCTATTGATCTTATCGTTAACACTCATCCGCACGCCGATCATCTTTCCGGATTGATTGATGTTTTGAGTCGATACCAGGTTGATCAAGTTTGGACAACCGGGCAGGTTTATCAAACAGGTGCCTCGGATGCGTTTGCAAGTATGAGTCAGCAAATTAATAAAATCGTATTGGCAGGATCAAGCATCAAACTCCAAGAAAATGTGACACTTGATGTGTTTTGGCCAAGTACAAGTCTGCAGGGTAAGGTTTTAGAAGACCCAAATGACGGATCAATAGTTATGCTTTTGACCTGTTTTAACTCCAGGATTTTATTAACCGGTGATCTTGGGGCAAAGCAAAGTGAGTTAATCCAAGCAGCTATCGGTGACATTGATGTTTTAAAAGTGGGACATCATGGCAGTGCAACTTCATTAAGTACTGAATTTCTTGAAGTAATTAATCCTGAAGTCGCGATAATATCAGTCGGCGAAAATGATTATGGACACCCATCAACATCAGTGCTCGATCGTCTTGAATCAATAGGTGTTGATACTTATCGTACAGACATTAATGGTGATGTGCGAGTTATCTGTTCGGAAGACGGGTATCAAGTAACAATATATAAGCAGCAATAATAAATAATAAAAAGAAAATAATAAAATAATTTTTCATACTATGAACGATCGTTTAAACTCTGAAAAACATTTACTCATTCAGCCAAACTCGAGGGCAGCGAATTTGATATTAGAAATTGGCCACCTAATAGAAGATACACATTTTATGCTTTCGCGACCTGGGCTAGTAGTAAAATTTGGGATTGATGAGGCTAGGGATTATTTAAAACGGAAAGAAGTTTATCTTAGAAGGCAGGAACTAAAAAGATTAGAGAAGAAAAGAATTATTATAAGAAAAAAAATAGCAAATGATTATTGGGTTTCGTTTTCAAAAGCTGGTTTTGAAGAGCATATAGCTCAGTTGTCTGTAAGCGCTACTGACTTACCGGATAATCAAGTGTGTATTGTTTCTTTTGATATTCCAGAATCAGAAAGAAAATTACATAGTCAAGTTAGGCATTTATTAAAAAGATTAGGTTTTCAACAGATGCATAGAAGTGTTTGGTTTTCTAGGAAGAATGTAAGTAATTACATCAAAAAGTTGTTTACTTCAAGATTTAAGGCTGATAATTGGTTTAAAGTATTTATTGCTTATCAGTCGTGATTTTTCATGCTATGAACGATCGTCCATAGTATGAAAAATAATCCAAAAAATAATTCATGCTTGATATATTTCTATTTTATTGTTATATTTTCAGCGAAAATTATAGTTAATTAAATATCAAAATATGGCAGATGTACAAAGAACACTAGTCCTTATTAAGCCAGACGCAGTTCAGCGGGAGTTAGTTGGTAAAGTAGTCGAACGATTTGAGCGTAAGGGATTAAAGATTGTTGCAATGAAATTGGCGCACTTAGATGAAGTCACACTTTCTGAGCATTACGGACATCTTAAAGAGAAACCATTCTTTGGAGATCTTCTTAAGTTCATGATGCAAACACCGGTGGTTGCAATGATTTGGGAGGGTATCGGAGTAATTGATGAAGTGCGGAAAATTGTTGGCTCAACAAACCCACGCGAAGCAGATGCTGGAACGATTCGGGCTGACATGAGTATGAATGTTCCTTCAAACATGGTTCATGCATCAGATTCGGTAGAAGCTGCCCAGGTTGAAATAAAGAGATTTTTCAGAGACGAGGAAGTATTTACCTATGAAAAATTAACTGATAGATTCCATTTTGGAGAGGGGATTTAGGAATAGGAAGTTGAAAGTTTAAAGAATAAAGTATAGGAAAAACAGCCGAATTGTCGGCTGTTTTTTAGTTGTGTACAACATCGGGATAAGTCGTGGATAAAATTAGGATTTATATTTGACCTTTTGTGAGGAAGTGCGATACTTAAAGTAGCTTCAAGGTGCCAGAATGTAAATTGGCCAATTACTATGTGAAAGGATCCAATGATTCGAAAAGATAATCTGCGGTAACGCAGTCTAGCTGTCCGCACATGGTGCGTATAAGCGGGGATCCAGCGGTCTTAGTGGATTTTGGAGCGAACAATCGGGCTTTGGCTCATCTGTTCGTCACCTAATGCCACATACCCTAATTTGGGAAAGGACCAATTCACTTCTCTTACCTTGAAGCGCCAAAAACACCCATCATGCGATGGCTGTTTTTGTTTTATGATAAATTTTAATCAACATTGATTTTCCTTGAAAAATATGACACCCTATTAATAATATCAACCTATGAAAAAACTATTTATAACTGGCGGAAAACCGCTTAAGGGCGAAGTGCAAATCGCTGGTGCAAAAAATGCTGCATCAAAAATGATTATTGCTTCAATGTTAACTGACCAAGAGGTTATTATTGAAAATGTGCCATTACATCAGGAAACTGACATTGCCTGCGAATTAATTGAAACCTTTGGTGGCAAAACACAGATTTCTGATCATACCGTAACAATTCAGGTCCCAAATATCACTAAAACATCTGCTTTGGAAATGTCTGTTCGAAATCGTTTGTCGATTCTCACAGTGGCACCACTTTTGCATCGGGCCGGTGAGGCCTATGTCCCAAAGCCAGAAGGGGATCGTATTGGACCCCGACCAGTTAACTTTCATCTTGAAGCTCTTAAAAAAATGGGAGCCGCGGTAGAAGAGCAGGATAGTGCATTTTTAGTCAAAACAACTGGCAGATTAAAAGGTACAAAAATTGAATTAGATTATCCGTCAGTTGGCGCAACCGAAACAATTTTGTTTGCTGCAGTACTTGCCGAGGGTCGTACAGTTATAAAAAACGCAGCCATTGAACCGGAGATTATTTCTTTAATCATGATGTTGCAAAAAATGGGAGCTATTGTGCAACGGGGAGCAGGTCGTGATTTTGAAATTATTGGAGTTGAAAAATTACACGGATGCACACATCGTGTTATTGCTGATCGCCTGGAAGCTGCGTCATATGCTTGCATCGCATTGGCGACTCGTGGTGAGATTTTCTGTCGTGACGCTGGTCATAGTAGTATGATCACATTTTTAAATGCTGTTCGTCGTATTGGAGGAGAATATATCGTTGAACCTGATGGAATTTTATTTAAAGGCGCCGATGTTTATTCAGGAATCGAAATAGAAACTGATGCACATCCTGGATTTTCAACAGACTGGCAACAACCTTTTGTAGTGGCTTTGACCCAGGCTAAAGGTACATCAGTTGTTCATGAAACTGTTTGGGAGGATCGGTTTGCTTATACAAAAACACTAAACGAAATGGGTGCTGACATTACACTTTCCACAAAATGTTTAGGAGAGCTCAAGTGTCGATTTGCAGATCAAAACTTTAAACACTCAGCAGTAGTCAAGGGGTCAACCCCACTTAAAGCCGCAAAAATGACTGTGCCAGATATTCGGGCAGGGCTGGCATATGTTGCGGCCGCACTGGTTGCCGAAGGAACTTCAGAGATTGACGGAGTAGAACATTTGGAGCGTGGTTACGAAGATCTTTACGGAAAACTTAAGTCAATTGGAGCGGACATTGAAGTTCGAGAAGAATAATTATGATGATTTCACTTATTGCTCAGCAACCGATGCTTCTTGTCGTTTGGGTCACGGCAATCTTAATTTCATTAACAGCTCACGAATTTTCCCATGCTTGGATGGCAAATATTAAGGGCGATAAAACAGCTGAGCTGGCTGGGAGATTAACCCTAAATCCTTTTGCGCATATTGATTGGATGGGAGTGGTTTTTTTGTTAACTCTTGGATTTGGCTGGGCAAAACCAGTGCCTTTTAATCCTTATAATCTACAAGATCCACGACGCGATTCGTTATTGATTGCCTTGGCTGGTCCAGCGTCAAATTTAGTAATAGCCACTATAGCTGCGCTGATTTTGCGGGTGATGATTACTGGCGGTTTTATTACCGGAGTAGATATGTTGTTTGCCTTTCTTCTTTTGCTTGTGATTATTAATTTATTTTTAATGTTTTTTAATCTTGTTCCAATCTATCCTTTGGACGGATCAAAAGTTTTAGATGCGCTTTTAGTAAAACCAGAGCATCAGAAAATAAAAATGCAGATCATGATGTACGGCCCACGAGTTTTGTTGATTTTAGTTTTGCTTTCAATTTTTACTACATTTAATATTTTCTTTTTTGTCAGTGCACCATCTTACGCAGTCTGCTCAGCACTTGTTGGTTATAATTGCTCAGGGTTATTGGGAATGATTTTTTAGGGGGGGGAGGGTTAGCAAGGTGAAAAGCCGGCGGAGCCGTGTTCGGTTTTGTCGGACATTTAGAGGGTCAAGAGGGCTAGATATCAGCGATATTAAATTTTTCATAGTATGAACGATCGTTCATACTATGAAAAATTTCATTTTAGGTAAAAGCACAAACCCCGCGACCGATGAGACGGCGGCGGGGGAGGGATGGATGAGTCCTAGTCGAGCGGTGGCGACTGGGGATTTTCAGGGTCTTTGTCGTTGGCCTCGTGTCACCAACGGCGGAGGAGCGGGAGCTCTGGTGCACCGTACCATCAGATGTGGCCTGTGCTTCTTGAGCAGACCGTCGAGCTCCCTGGCTCGGACGCCGAAGTCCTTGGCCATGCTCCACTCGTCTTCGAACTCTGCCCAGGCCATGACAATGTCGTCATCCGAGGGCCAGGTCCAGCTGATGAGCTCGGCCATGTCCATGGCCGGGTACTTACAGACGTGGGCTCGGCCGAAGAGGCGCAGGAGCTCGTTGTAGGTGGTGGCGATGTAGCCGATGAGAATCCTGAAAGCTTTGATGACCATTTTTATGGCCTCCTTGTGTGGTGGTGGTTGGGGTTGATCGAACAGGATAATATGCACATATTTTGGAAAAATGTCAAGCCGAATCCCTCAAATACGCAGTAGATAATAAATAAGTGTTACCGAAATAGATTATATTATTCGTGTCGTTTTTAAGATATTAAATAGCTGTTTTCTTAGTTTATCAATTTCCTGTTTAAGAATGGCTGGATTAAGTTTATCATGTTCCTGTTGAATCTTGTCTTTTGTTTCTTGGGATATATCATCTTTTTGAAGTAAACGTTCATACGGAGTCTTGGCTGTCTTTTCTCTAGTAATCACCCAGCGTGCACCGACACGCTTTTTTGACACAATGCGCTTGTTGGCAACAAAGTGATTTAGATAAGGATCAAGAATATCATAGAGTGAGTTTAATGCTTTAACAAGCTTTATATCATCTAGTCTTTCGTATCCAACCCATCGACGAATGATGTGGCCATTTCTTTCTTCTACAAAACAATTATCATTCTTATGATTTGGTCTTGAGCGTGTAAGTTTATCTTTGTATATATTATAACAATGCCAGTTAATAAACTCACTGCCTGAATCTGGGTGCCATTCAATAACTGGGAATGGAAGTATATTATCAATGTACTTCATATTATCCACTGTCGCGATCTTTCCTTTATTCCATTGTGCTCGACGTTGCCCCCACAATGTTGTTGTATCTGTCGCATTTACAGTGTATATGAAGTCTCCAGCAACAGAACCACCGCAATGAGCAACAGTATCTAATTGCATAGTTCCTACACCGGATTCACGCCATCCGTCCATGCGTATTGGTATAACAGACATTGTGCTACCAGGTGTTGTTGTGCTTTTTCCATGGTTTGAAGAGAACTGTCGACGTGTGAAATGTGCGACACGCTTTTTCACTGTCCCTTGGCTCATAGATAAAAGCTTTTGTGTTGTTTCGGGATTATGTTTCCACATTTTATCGCGCTCAAGGATAGCTACATATTCAGCAATAACACCATACAGGTTTTCTCCACATGGCTCACTAGCAGTATCCCAAAGATCTTTAAGAGCGGAAGTAACATCAGATCCGTATATAACAGGGCGACCACGAGCTTCAACCAAAGTTGAATCTTTCATCTGTAAAACACAAAAACGCCTTATTGCCGCTTTACGGTGTATTTTTATTACATCACAGACATGATCTAGTATTTCACCTTTATGGTGTTTATCTGCCTTAAGATATTCTTCCAAATACCTTTGAAATATACAGTTTTTTGTCGCCATATTCATATGGGGTCTGTTCCCAAATACCGTCTTTGCCCCATTATGTCTGTAATGCGCCTGCGCCATGATTTGAAAAGCTCACAATAGCTCCACTATTGCTCACTTTTCTCACCTTCGGCTCGGCAGCATTGCAGTCAAATGTGTCTAAAGCGGTATTTGGGAACAGACCCATATGACGACACGGTAACCTATTTATTATCTACCCGAGAGGGTTTGGGTAACATTATTTATTATCTACAACGGAAATGTTGACCATTTTTGCTTGTCGTGATACTCTTTTGCCATATTTTTAGACTATTATGCCAACAGTAAATCAACTAGTTCGAAAAGGACGCAAGCAGATTAAGACAAAGTCAAAGTCTCCTGCCATGCAGTTCACTACAGATACACTTCACCGAAAGCGCACAGAGTTGCGACGAGGTGCTCCATTTAAGCGTGGAGTATGTGTTCGTGTGTATACAACTACTCCAAAGAAGCCAAACTCAGCGTTACGTAAAGTTGCGCGTATTCGTCTTTCAAATGGACAAGAAGTAATTGCATATATCCCTGGTGAAGGTCACAATTTGCAAGAACATTCAATTGTCCAGATTCGTGGAGGTCGAGTTAAAGACTTGCCTGGTGTGCGATATCACATTGTTCGAGGGCGCTATGACACAACTGGAGTTGACGGACGCATGCGCGGACGATCTCTCTACGGAACAAAGCGACCTAAAGAGAAGAAGAAATAAGGTTTAATTATTTAACCCTAGTACTGCCTCCCGCGGCAGGAAGGAAGGGACTAACATAAAAATATGCGTGGAAAATCAGCCCCAATAAGAAATATTTTGCCAGATTACAAATATGGCAATGTTTTAGTTTCAAAACTCGTTAATTATGTAATGAAGGACGGAAAAAAGAGTACAGCCGAAAAAGTTGTCTATGATGCATTGGAAATCATGGCAAAAAAGTCAAAAAAGGATGCCATGGAAGTTTTTGATGAAGCTATGAAAAATGTTATGCCTTCTGTGGAAGTTCGTTCACGACGAGTTGGTGGAGCAAACTATCAGATTCCAATGCCAGTGCGAGCAGAGCGACGCATTGCACTTGCATATCGTTGGATTTTGGAATCAGCTCGAGCAAAAAAAGGAAAACCAATGGCCCAGAAATTAGCTGCTGAATTACTTGCTGCCGCTGCTGGAGAAGGGGATGCAGTTAAGAAAAAGCTTGATGTTCAGCGTATGGCTGAAGCAAACAAGGCGTTTGCTCATTTTGCACGAAGATAAACGATCACATTACATTAAAAATATTTTATGGCACGTGAATATCCCTTAGAGCGAGTCCGTAATATAGGAATTATCGCTCATATTGACGCAGGAAAAACAACTGTTACTGAGCGCGTTCTGTTTTATACTGGAAAAAAGCACAAAATTGGAGAAGTACACGAAGGTGAAGCAGAGATGGACTGGATGGAACAGGAGCGAGAGCGTGGTATCACCATCACTTCTGCAGCAACAACTTGTTTTTGGAAAGACCACCGCATTAACATTATTGACACTCCTGGCCATGTTGACTTTACAGTTGAAGTTGAACGATCTTTGCGTGTTTTAGATGGTGGAGTAACTATTTTTGATGGAGTAGCTGGAGTTGAGCCACAGTCAGAAACTGTTTGGCACCAGGCTGATAAATATAATGTTCCTCGAGTTTGTTTTATTAATAAGCTTGATCGAACTGGTGCTGATTTCATGAAAGATCTTAAATCTATTCATGATCGCCTAACAAAAAAGGCACATCCAATCCAACTCCCAATTGGAACTGAAGATAATTTTAAAGGTCTTATCGATCTTTTGAAGATGAAAGCCTACATATATATTGATGATGTCGGAAAGCAGGTTGAGGAAATAGATATTCCTGAGGAATATTTAGCAGCGGCTAAAGAATGGCGGGGAAAATTAATTGAAGCTATTGTTGAAAATGACGAAGAGGTCATGGAAAAATATCTTGCCGGTGAAGAACCATCTTATGATGAGTTAAAAAGGATTTTGCGAAAAGCAGTAATAAGTTTGCAGATTTTTCCAGTTCTTTGTGGATCAGCGTTAAAAAACAAAGGAGTTCAAAAAATGATTGATGCTGTTGTAGATTTTCTACCATCACCACTTGATGTACCGCCAATGGAAGGATTTGATCCAGATGAACCAGAAACAATGATCAAACGCGAAGCATCAGATTCTGAATCATTTGCGGCTCTTGCATTTAAGATTGCTACCGATCCGTATGTTGGTAGATTGTCTTTCTTCCGCGTTTATTCTGGAATCCTGAAAGCTGGAAGTTATGTACTTAACACCAGCACAGGCGAAAAAGAACGAATTTCTCGAATTGTTCGAATGCATGCTAATAGTCGAGAAGATGTGGATGAAGTTTATGCTGGAGATATTGCCGCTGCTGTAGGTCTTAAGAATACAACAACTGGAAATACGCTTTGTGACGCTGATCATCCAATCGTGCTTGAGTCTATCACCTTCCCAGAACCAGTTATCTCTCAAGCTCTTGAACCTAAAACAAAGGTTGATCAAGAAAAAATGTCAATAGCATTGCAAAAACTTGCTGAAGAAGATCCAACATTTAGAGTGCGTACTGATGAAGAAACAATGCAAACAATTATTTCCGGAATGGGAGAACTTCATCTTGAAATTATTGTCGATCGCATGAAGCGAGAATTTGGAGTTGAAGTAAATGTTGGAAAACAACAGGTTAGTTACCGGGAAACAATTAGGGCAACAGCAGAAGGTGAAGGAAAGTATATTAAGCAATCTGGTGGAAGAGGACAATATGGACATTGTTGGATTCGAGTTTCGCCACTTGAGAAAACAGACGAAACTGATAAGAAAACATTTGTTTTCCATGATGCAATTAAAGGAGGATCAATCCCTCGAGAATATATTCCTGCTGTTGAAAAAGGTGTTCGTGAGTCATTGGATAGAGGTATCTTGGCCGGTTATCCAGTAATCAATGTTGAGGCAACGGTTTTTGATGGTTCATTCCATGAAGTCGACTCAAATGAAGCAGCCTTTAAGATGGCTGGTTCCCTAGGATTCCAAGAAGCAGCCAGAAAAGCAAAACCTGTTATTTTGGAACCAACCATGAAAGTCGAGGTTGTTACCCCTGATGATTTTATGGGAACAGTTGTTGGAGACCTTAACTCAAAACGAGCACAAATTCAGGAAATGGGAGAGCGAGGTAATGTTAAGATTGTTCGGGCACTTGTTCCACTAGCTGAGATGTTTGGCTACGCAACTAGCTTGCGTTCCATGACTCAAGGTCGTGCAAGCTATTCCATGGAATTTAACGAGTACAAAGAAGTGCCAAATAATGTTGCCCAAGAAATTATTACCAAACGAACAGGAAAAAGATAATTTAAAAAGGACCCTCTTAAATGAGGCTGTCCCATTACTCACATGCACTACAAAATGCGCTCACGAAAGTGAGCGCATTTTGGTATAATGGAAGCAATAAATCGTGTATTTTCCTGTATGAACTTCAAGAAATATAATCGCAGCCAGAGCCTTCTTCTGCCGCCAAGCTATGAGGTATTTCTCGGTGAATCCCATGAAGCGGTTGTTCTTGCGGAATTCATCGATAGCCTTGACCTCACATCCATCGAGTCTGGGTACGGCAATGCGCATGGCGGTCGCAGCGCGTACCATCCGGTCATGTTGCTTTCCGTCCTCATCTACGGTTACATGAACGGAATATTTAGCAGTCGAAAGATTGCGCAGTGTTTGCGGCAGGACTTGGCATTTATGTATCTCGCGGGGAACAACACGCCTGACTTCCGAACATTGGCTCGGTTCCGGAAAGAGAAGGGCGACTGCCTAGAGGCTGCCTTCAAGGAAGTGGTTACGAAGGCACGAGAACTCGGGCTGGTTTCGTTTGGCGTTGCGAGCTTGGATGGGACGAAGATCTACGCCAATGCCAACAAGAGCAAGAATGCAACGCCTGATGAGCTCGAAGAGAAAATCCGCAGCCTCATACAGGAAGCTGAGGACATTGACGCCGCCGAGGACAGGCTCTACGGCGACGAAGAAGATAGTGAAGATCCAAACCTCAAAACAAAAGCTGGCCGAGCGAAGAAACAGCAGGAGCTACAAAAGAAACGAGACCGGGTGGATGCACGGTTACACAAACTTACGCACGCCGCTTCCGTCCTCGCAGAGGGTGGCGTCAAGATAAACACCACCGACCCCGACGCACGCCTTATGAAGATGAAGCGTGGCGATTTCGCGAATGGCTACAATGTGCAGATCATGACCGAGAACGGACTCGTGCTCGCAAACCATGTCGCCGACACCTCAGCCGACCAACGACTCCTCGTACCAACCGTAGAAACCTGTAAAAAGATGCACGGCACAACACCGAAGACTCTCCTCGCCGACATGGGATACTCCGGAGAGACAAACTACCGGTTCTGCGAGGAAGAAAAGATCGACGCGTATATTCCCATCCACTCCACACCGCCAGACATGACGCAGTATGTGCACGACAAGATACGAAATACCTACACAGATGTTGCAGGCCGTATCTACACCTTCGTGCAGCACGTGAAGCGAGAAAGAAAACAACGGCCAGGGTTTGCAAAAGAAACAGAAGATACGCCACACCGCAGCATCCTGTACAAACACATCGACCCAGTAACGAAGAAAAAGAAATACCTCTCCGTGGCGCACGAGTGGCAACGGTACGCACAGGAACAGCAAAGAAAGCTTGCATCTGTTGCCGGCCAAGTAATCTACCAACGGCGCATGATAGACGTCGAACCAGCATTCGCGAACATTAAGCACAACCTCCACTTTACCTCATTCCACCTTCGAGGATTCACTGGCGTGACGAATGAATGGCGTCTCATCTCACTTGCTCACAACCTCAAGAAAATGCTCTGACAAGAATCCCAAGACGGGAATCTTTTTGTTATTGGCTATTTTCCCAAACCAAAAACTCCCAACTGAACGGGAGTTTTGGGACAGCCTCGAAAGGGCTTTTTTGATTTTCGCTTCATACTGAAAACATTGATTATTTCTCTCCAAGACTTAGACAAAATGTCTAAGTCTCTATGTCTAAATCATTCTGACTAAGTCTTAACTTCGTTCTAATTAAGTCCCCCCCCCCACTTCTAGCCATCAAAAAGATCCCTCCTACCGTCGGGATGGGAATTGAGAATGTCTGCTATAATAGTTCCATGTCTCAAGACCTCAACTACCTTATTGCCTTAAACGAATTTCCTAAATTTGGACCCAAATCTTTGGCGCGATTGATGGGTTATTTTGCTTCGGCACCGTGTGCTTGGGAGGCAACTGCACCTGACTTAAAGCTGGCTGGAATTCATGACAATGTTATTAATGAATTTTTAGAAGCTCGCAAAGCAATCAATCCAGATGCTTTAATGCAACAGATAACCGACAATCAAATTTCAGTTTTAACGCTAACTGATGATTCTTATCCTTCACTTCTCAAACAGATATACGACCCGCCTTATCTTCTTTTTATCCGTGGTACACTGCCAAATCTTGATAACCATCGTTCACTGTCCATTGTTGGCTCGCGCAAAGCCAGTGATTACGGAATACGAGTTGCTAAAGATCTGACTCAAGAAATTGCCAAACAAGGAATCGTTACAGTGAGCGGGCTAGCGTTTGGTATTGATGAGATTGCTCATCGGGCGACAATTGATGTGAGTGGAATCACGATTGCGGTATTAGGTTTTGGAATTTTAAATCCTCCGAGCGCGCGTGAACAAGAAGTTCAAAAATTAATTGTGGAAAATAATGGCGCAGTAATCAGCGAATTCCCTATCCTCATGCATGGAGCAAAACAAAACTTTCCCATTCGCAACCGAATAATCTCAGGCATTAGCAATGGCACGCTGGTAATTGAAGCTGCAGAAAAATCTGGATCTTTAATTACTGCACAATCTGCTTTAGAACAAAATCGTGAAGTCTTTGCCGTACCCGGTTCGATCACATCTCCGACCTCTGCTGGCACAAATATACTTTTAAAAAATGGCGCACATATGGTAACTTGTGCACAGGATATCCTTAATGTCTTTGACATGGGGTCTTGCACGCCAGCTCAAGTTGAAATAAAACAAAAGCCAATTGGATTAACTCCAGAGGAAACAGCTATTTTGGAAACTCTTTCTAAAACTCCAATCCACATTGATGAAATAACTCGCCAAACAAAACTGGCTGCTCATCAAATCTCTGCTACCCTCTCAGTTCTTGAACTCAAAGGGCTTGTACAAGATACTGGTGGCCAATATTACACCTATGCCTAACCTATTTGAACAATACAAACAAAGCTACGAATCTTTTTTGTCACTAGCAAATCTTTGCCAAAAGCAATTTTCTGACTCTACTTTAGAATTGAAAAAATCACTCAAAAGGACGGAACAGTTTTTAGATGCGCTAGGAAGTCCACACAAAAAACTAAAAATTATTCATGTCGCTGGCACTAGCGGAAAGGGATCGGTCGCTTATTCGATTCATCAGATGCTTGTGGCTGATAATAAAAAAGTTGGCACTTATCTTTCACCACACACCACAACTTTTTTAGAACGCTTTCAATTTAGCAATGAGCTGTTACCAGCAAAAGATTTAATAAGTTCAATAAATAAGCTAACAAAAGTTTACGAAAAATTTTTAGAAACTCACGATGCCCCACTTTCATTTTTTGAACTTTCCACCTGTTTATCACTTTTTGCTTTTCAAAATGCTGGTGCACAGTGGTGCGTACTTGAAGCTGGCTGTGGCGGACGATGGGATGCAACCAATGTTATTCCCACGCCAGTGATTGCTGTTATTACTAACATCGATAAAGATCATACTGATATTTTGGGTGACACTCTAGCAAAGATTGCCTATGAAAAAGCTGGGATTATAAAAAAAGATGAAATTATATTTTGCGGAGAAACCAGACCAAAAATCAAAAAAGTTTTCATGGACGAAGCGATCAAAAACAATGCCGCACTTTTCTTTATCAATCCGCCGTTTGAAAATTTAATTGGTGCCAATCATGGCGAGCATCAACAGCACAATATCTCACTAGCCATTGCCGCTGCAAAGGAAATCCAAATATCTAACAGTGCCATTGAATTAGTTCTCAAAAATCTAAAGCGGCTGCCATGTCGATTTGAAACAATGCAAAAATCACCAATGATTATTTTGGACGGCGCTCACTCCCCTGCTAAAATTGCGTCAACAGTTAAACACATTAAAACTTTAAAAAAACCAGTACATTTAATTTTTGGATGTGCCGCTAATAAAGATGTCTCCTCGATGCTTGATTTACTTATCCCCCATGTTGCCAAAGTTACAACTACACGGTTTCAAATGACAGAGCGCAAAACAGCCAATCCAGCCGAGCTATTAAAGCTTATCCCAAAAACAAAGCAATCAGGCGTTTTCCTAGATCATTCTGACGCGCTGGCACATGCCAAGAAAACTATCAAAAGCGACGAAATTATTATTGTCACTGGCTCACTATTTTTAAGTGGCGAAATGCGCGCACAGTGGATAGGTGAAGAAAAAATAATTAGCAATCAAAATTCATTCTAAATTATCAGTTATATGAAATATGCTTTTCTTTTTACGGCTAACGCCTAACACTTTTCTATAATGAACAAATTTTATTTTTATTTTTTAAGAGGGGGTATATGGTATTTTCTCCGCTACGCTACGGAAACAACGCTACGGAAACGATTTATTTATAAGGGGAAATAAGTTACAATATTAACAATAAAACTGAATATTATGCCTTACTTAAAATTTATATCCGACAATGATCTCTGTGTTGCCGTTGCTCGTGTAATTAATATTATTGAAACGGCAGAACATGATGCAGAAATCAAACTACACAAAAACGTGATAGATCCTTTTTCTGCTCTATTCCACGGAGTTACGCATTCAATTTCATATCAAGAATGGATTGAACAAGAAAAGGCCAGACAAACTCAAAAAACAATGCAAAATGCTATTGGAGATTTTCATCAAGAGGTTTTAGGAGCTGTACCCGGGTGGAAAGATTTGGGCGTGGGTGGTGGTCTTGATGTCGTTAATGAAGAAAAGAAAATTATTGCGGAAGTAAAGAATAAATTTAATACAACAAAAGGTAATCATAAAGTTGAAATTTATGACGCAATTAAAGCAAAGTTAAAAATGCCTGAATATGCTGGTTATGTTGGATATTTTGTTGAAGTGATACCGCAAGGCAAGAAAAAGTATGATAAACCATTTACTCCACCTGATAATAAAACCAAGAAACGCCGACCTGTTAAAAATAAAATCAGAGTTATTGATGGCGTAAGTTTTTATGAAATGGCTACTGGAAGAAAAAATGCACTTCAGGAATTATTTGAAGTTTTACCTCAAGTTTTAGCTGATAAACACAGATACAAGCTAAGCAAAAAAGAAACAAAAGAGTACTTTGGATTGTTCAAGCTCGCCTTTTCCACAAGATAACCATTGCATAGGCATTGGTTATTTAATATAATTATGATAGATAAACTTTCTATCATTTTTTATATGCAAACCAATCAAAAATATTATACAGCAGGTGAGGCTGCTTCTCTGCTAGACATATCAATTGATACCATTAGACGCTGGGATAAATCTGGCTTGATTAAATCATTTCGGAATAACAGGAATGCAAGAATATTTTTATTAGATGAAGTTAAAAGAATCCAAAATAAATCTGGTAGTAAAACGAATGAGTTTAAAATTTTAAAAAACAAAAAGAGATCACCATACACTGCGATTGAACTGTTTGCTGGAGCTGGAGGTACGGCAATAGGTATGGAGAATGCGGGTATTGAGCATGTCTTATTAAATGAATATGATAAATATGCTTGTGAAACCTTACGAATAAATAGACCAGATTGGAATGTAGTAGAAGACGATATCCGAAATTTAAAATTTGAGGAAGGACAAGCAGACATTGTACAAGGTGGTTTTCCGTGTCAAACTTTTTCTTATGCTGGAAAAAAAATGGGGTTTGAAGATATTCGTGGAACTTTATTTTTTGAATTTGCTAGATGTGTAAAAGAAGTTAAACCAAAAATTGCTATTGGTGAAAATGTAAAAGGCCTACTAAACCATGATGGAGGAAGAACTCTAAAAACAATGATTTCTGTTTTGGAAGAATTGGGCTACAGAGTAAAATATAAAGTACTTCGTTCACAATATTTAGATGTATCACAAAAAAGAGAGCGCTTGATAATTATTGGAGTACGAAATGATCTAGATATTCCTATCTCATTTCCAAAAGAAAAAGATTATATTATTCCGCTTCGTGAGGCATTATATAAATGCCCAAAATCTGAGGGTCAAAAATATCCCGAAAAAAAACATAAAATTTTAGAACTTATTCCACCAGGTGGGTATTGGAGAGATTTACCAGAAAAATTACAAAAAGAATATATGGGAGCAAGTTTTTTTATGGGAGGAGGAAAAACTGGCATGGCAAGACGGCTTTCATGGGATGAACCGTCATTAACATTGACTTGTAGTCCAGCTCAAAAACAAACAGAACGATGTCATCCCAAAGAAACTCGCCCTCTTACTGTTCGCGAATATGCTAGAATCCAAACATTTCCCGACAACTGGAAATTTACAGGTTCAATTTCTCAACAATATAAACAAATTGGTAATGCTGTACCAGTAAATCTTGGTTATCATATCGGTGATACGGTAATAAAAATGCTAGAAGGAGAGGTTGAAGAAGAAATTATAGAGCCAGTTTCTTCACAGCAACAATTATTTGCCTTTGCTTAATAAATTTTCAATAAACCACTATGTTATATTCAAAAACATTATCATTAAATTGCCCGCATTGTGATACAAAATGTCAATTTGTGGTTGTTGAGCAAGGGCATCAAAAATGTATAAATGACGATAAACATCATATCCCTTATATTTGTACGAATTGCAATGGCTTGATTGCAACAAAATGGACAGTGCATAATAATTGTAGTCCTGATGAATTTCGCAGTAGTCCCGGTGGATATGGGCAAAGATTAGATATTTATTATCCGATTGTCGGCGATTGGAAACCGAGAGTAAATTTACAACTCATTACAAATGAAAAAGTTAGAACAGATTTTAAAGAAGCAATAAGTTGCTATAACAATGGGTTTAATAATGCTTGTATGCTAATGGCTCGTCGTTCAATTCAGCAAGAAATGATAGATAAAAAAGCCACTGGTAAAAATTTATATCAACAAATTGAATCCACAGGAATATCAGAAAAACTAAAAGCTCTTTTGCATAAAATAAAAAACTTTGGAAATAATGGCGCTCACCCAGATTTTTGTTTATTTGATGAAGAAGGGAATGAAATTATTGACAAACATGGATTTGCAAAATTAAGTTTAGAATTTCTAGATAGATACTTTGCAAATGAGTATGAAATAGATTCACTCGTAGAATCTGCTCCAAGAAGTCACAAAGAACTTGAAGAGAAAGAAGACAAATAAGTAGTCTTGGCTTCGGGGCATTCAC
>Ga0209416_1000614_pt1 | contig 35243 bp, 51 predicted proteins | sample RifGroF1_FD_184001 | JGI IMG/M metagenome (GOLD analysis project Ga0209416, IMG submission 184001) | Groundwater microbial communities from Rifle, Colorado, USA - Groundwater F1 (SPAdes) (version 2) | ecosystem: Environmental > Aquatic > Deep subsurface > Groundwater | place: Rifle, Colorado...
CCGGCTTGCGAAGGACGTCAGTGACGGGATGGATTGTTTGCCGTCGTGCAATGCTGACGCGCATGACGAGATTTGTCCGTTTGCACATTCAGAAGTCGCGTGGCGGACACTTCGCCAGCAACTCGCCGATGCGGAGGCGCATCTTATCTGGTGGCGTGATCGCTGGACAAGCGAGCAGGCGCGCGTGCAGAAGCTCGAAGCAAACGCAACCGAGATAGAAGGTGCTCTTGAAGTCTGGGCTACGACACCGTGTGGCTGTGCCCTGCCGAAAGACGGTACGCATGCCTCGCTCGCTGAACTCTCGCGATGTCTGCTCGATGCTGCCGCGGCGCGCGTGCGGGCGCTGGAGGAGGCGTTAGAAGATGTACGGCAGCGCGGGCGCCTCGCAGACCACTCGCATTGGGACGCTCAAGGAAACACCGGGCGGACGTGCCCCGTGTGCATGCAGCAAGCCATTGTGCAGGAGCGCGTGCGCGCCGCCCTCGCGCGGAGGACGCCGTGAGTGAGCGAGACAAGTATATCCCTATGACGAAAATCAGCAACACCGCCCCGCCAGTCCTCTGCGCGTCGTGCAAAACGGCAATCTTCGGGGTGTTCTACGTGCGGGGCATGATCACGCTCTGCGCACGGTGCCGTCCGTGACACTCGCTACTGAGCAGAACGCAACGCACATACAATCGGAGGAGCACAATGAGTGACCGCTGGCTCGGATGGCACTTCCTCCCCGCCGATCGCCGGCTTCGCGGGTCGCGCGAGGTTGTCGAGGCAGGACGAACCTACCGCGTGGAGGGCTCGCTTGTGATGTGCGGGAACGGGATGCATGCAAGTCGGCGGGCGCTTGACGCGCTCCAGTACGCGCCGGGGCCAGTCATCTCGCGCGTGGAGTTGCTTGGGGAGCGCGTGGACGATGTAGACAAGTCCTGCGCGCGTGAGCGCCTGGTCTTCTGGATTGCTGATGCGACGACGATCCTGCACGAGTTCGCCCTCGCCGTCGCGGTGGATGCGCTATGCGACGCAGACGCGCGCGGCGCCGTCGTAGACCCGCGCGCCTGGGCCGCCATCGAGACCAAGCGTCGCTGGCTGTACGGCGTAGCAACGGATGCGAAGTTGGACACCGCCCGACGGGCCGCTGCTTGGAATGCTACCAATATCCCCTGGACCGTCATCGAGGCCACCCGGCGCGTCGCATGGATCGCCGTTTGGGCTGCTACCAGGGCCATCATTTGGGGCGCCGCCAGAAACGTTACCCAACTCGCCGCTCGGGATGTTGTCAGGGCTACACAGAACATGATGTTGAAGACGATGTTAGAGAGTCTGAAACAAGAGGAGCAGCGATGAAGATCGAGATTACGCTCTCGCTCTGCTCCGGGATCGAGTGGCTGATGGGACTGTCCGTCGGGTGGACCGACTTCGCGCCCTTGGCAACGCCGTCGTGCCTCGCACAGAGGAACCCCTATGGAAAATAACGAAATGAAAAGTGTGTGGTCACATTACGATTTTATAGAGTTATTTAATCGCGTTCCGTTTCCTGCTCCGCCAAAGCGAGTTATAAAAGCATGGGACAACGGCATTGAAGGCAAACCAGGTAGTGATTGGTCGGGTGGCATTGTTATGGAACTTAATGATGGTCGCTATGCCTACTTTACCGGGTGGTGCGATTACACAGGTTGGGGTTGACAAGATGGAGCCGAGGTTGCCGTGGGCAACACGTTGGCCGAATTGGAACTGCCAGAAAATGTAGCATGGAGCGAACCTACGATTAGTGATGTTGCGTGGTTTAAAAGCATTATTCATGGATAGAGATAGCTGCAATAGTAGAAGATGGGAGTGATGACTTTATAAGGAGATAATTTTGACGAGTAAACCAGATAGCTGCCTTGGTTGCCCTTGGTATGATATTTCTCAAGGCTACGCAGCAGGAGTTGGTCCATCTAGTGCCGCACTTGTCATTGTAGCCGAATCCCTCGGTCAAAACGAAGTTCAGCAGGGAATTCCGCTTGTTGGTTGGTCTGGTCAGCAAGTAAATCGCTTACTAACGAATCATGGAGTTAAAAGACAAGAAGTTTACTGCGATAATGTAATTCGATGCCAGCCGCCAGCTTCCTCCGGAAAGACTAAACGAAGTGAGAAAATTCCTAAAAAGATTATTCAGTTCTGCACGGAACGGCATTTGAAACCGGCTCTTGCACTCATAAAGCCAAATGCTATCCTCGCTCTCGGAGACTATAGCCTTCGGTTTTTGACGGAGAAGAAGGGTATAAGTAAGTGGCGCGGTTCGATTCTTAATACTTCCTATGGAAAGGTTATTCCCACATATCATCCTTCATGGCTCGTGCATGGCGAAGCTGCTCATGTTATGTGGCCTTTCGTAGATTTCGATTTTGGTCGAGCTATTGAGGAAAGTAAAACGGCGGAGTATATCGGAACCGAAGAGAATTTTAACATTGAACCTTCTATTAAGGAGATAGAGTTATTTGTAGAAGAAGTTAAGTCTGAAGGAGCCGTATCTGTTGATATAGAAACGAGCGGTGGAACATGGTGGACTACTGTTCCACTTTGTATTGGAATGTATCTTTTGAAGAGTAAGAAAGCTATGTGCATTCCTATCCTCGGATACAGGGGGGAGTATGTTTGGAATTCAGAAGAATTGGAGAAAGTTATTGCTTTCGTTTCCGACATCCTCTCAAGCGAAGAAATTCGTAAAATCTTCCAAAACGGGGTCTATGACATCCAAGTCCTCGAAAGCATTGGCTTTTAGTCAGAGAGTAGTTGATTTAATCGAGATTCTTGAACCGGAATTGAGAAGGATGGGTAATCTTTGTCTTAAATGTGATATACAAGTTATCGAACAACTGAGCACACCAGGCGTTACCATTGTTGTTTCACACTTAGGACAAACTATAGCTCCAGTTTTTATTACTATTACTGAAGTAGAATTTCTACAAGCATATAACATATTTGATTTCATTACAACAAAAGTAACGTCCACAGCGGCAGATCTGCATTCTCAAATAATAAATAACTTCGTAGTAAGCTCCTCTGAGCTTCTCGAATCACCTGTCGTTTTCGAGAAAGGAGAATCAATCTTGCCAAAGATAGGGGATTTGTTGGGAAAGTCAGAGGAAGAAATTGAAGCGGCGAAGAAAATTCTGGGTGAGAAGAAGAAATGAAACTTATTTACCTATCAAAAGATGAAGCACGATGATAAACAATTTTGCCTTCGACACCATGATCGCTCATCACACTATCTTCTCCGAGAAGAATGTTCCTCACGATCTCGCCTTCATTGCCTCAACTTATACTCGTGTTCCATTCTACAAAGATGATGTAAAAGGAGAAGATAACTTTGCACTTTTTCCTACGGAAGTTCTTAGGACTTATAATTGCCGTGACGTGCTGGTTACTGGTATTGCTTCTTGTGAGTTGGATAGCGAGATAGATGAATATCAGGTCCGACCTACATTTACACAAGATATGCAAATGCTTCGCCCAATTCTCAATATGCAAAGGCGAGGCACACTAGTTAATCGCACTTTACTAGAGAAAAAGCGGCTTGAATTGCAGAAAGAAATTTTGGAATCCTTCACTGACATGCAGAAGGTTATTGGAAGCGATTTCAAGCCGTCATCGCCTAAGCAGCTTTCTAAATTTCTATTTGAAGATTTAGGCTTAAATCCAATAGACAAGACAAAGAAAGGTCAACCGAAGATTGACTTTGATAGTCTCATTCAACTTGCGGATCAAGTTGGACCCGAAATAGAGCCATTATTCCATTCTATTATCAACTGGAGAAGGGCTGAGAAGAAACTTAAGAATTACTATAGAGAATTTATTCTTGATAATCTGGGCCGAGTGCATCCCGGCTTCCTTCTTCACATAACTCCTACTGGAAGGCTTTCAGCAAGGAAACCTAATGTACAAAACTTTCCAGAGAGGGAGAGAGATATTTTTGTACCAGCGCCGGGATATATATTTATCTCCCGAGACTATAGCCAAATCGAACTTCGTATCCTAGCTATTATCACACAAGATGAGAGTATTCTTCTTTTATTTGAAAGAGGTGAAGATCCGCATACTCAGAATGCCTGTGATCTATTTGGCATAACACCAGATAAGGTAACCAAGCAACATCGTGATCCGGCAAAGACTTTCCTATACGGAGGTGTTATCTATGGTGGCACTGCTGCAACAGTACGCAGACAAATTCTTAGCCGTGCTCTCCGTGAGGGGAGAATCAAGATTGCTGATATTCCAAGCATTGCACAGGTCACAACAGCGCAAGATCGTTGGTTTGCAAAGCATCCCAAAATTAGAATCTTCCAAAGCGAAATCGAGAGGGAAGTTCTTTCTACGAGGAGGTTAAGAACGCCTTTAGGGAGAGTGCGTTATTTTCTCGGACGCCGTGAGGATATTGTAAGAGCCGGGTATAACTTCCCGATTCAGGGTACAGCATCGGATGTAATCAATCCGGCTTTCATAGAACTTGATAAAAGGATCAATCCTGCACATGGAGGGATTGTGATTCAGTGTCACGACGAGCTTCTTCTTGAAGTCAAAAAGGAGGAGGTGAATAGATATTTGGATATGTCAAAAGAGGTAATGGAGAAGCCTGTGAATATAAATGGAAAAGAGTATGTATTTCCGACAACGGCGAAAACTGGATATTCTTGGAGTACTTTGAAGAAGGTGGATGACAATGTGGAGTGAACCTATCCGCAAAAATCCCTGGGAAAGTCAAACAGAGTGTACACTCACAGTGCTAGACCCTCAGTTTCTGTGGATTATTGATATAGTCGAATCTGAATATCACGAAGATGGATATTACGTTGCAGTAAATACGGGCACCTTGCCATATGATAGAGCAGGTTACATGACCCAAGATGATATTCCAGCCGGTTCGCTCTACTTAACAATGAAACTAAAAACAGCAGCGTTTCTAATCTTCGTTCTGTACCCTGCACTTGAAGAAACGGATAAATGGGTGAAAAGCCACCACATAGTGAAGTCAATATGGGAGAGGCAAAATGAATCGCCAACAAGATCAGGTCAAATACTTCCATCGTGTATTCGGAATTCGCACCTCTTCCGAACCATCTTTGGGCGACCGCGCTCTGCGTGACTTGCGTATCCGGCTTATGCGTGAAGAACTCTCCGAGCTTGTGGAAGCTATTCATCAATGCGCCTTGCCTTCCATAGCAAAAGAACTTGCAGACCTCCTTTATGTCATCTACGGCACCGCAGTTTCCTTCGGCATTGATATGGAACCGGTGTTCGAGGAAGTGCATCGTTCTAACATGACCAAGATCGGTGGACATATGGATGAAGGTGGAAAGTGGATAAGGCCAAATAATTATAGTCCCGCTCGCTTAGAATCTATTCTTCGTGAACAAGGATGGTTTCAGGAAACAGAAAAGTAGCCAGTGACACTCGATCTCGCTTCCGAATTTGTAAGGAAGTTTGATAGACTCCGATGGAGTGAGGCTACAGTTGTAGACCAAGTGAATTTGATAAAAGAATATATAGAAATCAGAACGAAAATCACAGTTACGCAAGTCGGCTCAGTTGAACTCGGTTTTCAGAAGAAGCTACACATTTCTCGCGATGAGTGGTTTAGAATTCTAGCCTCGAATGAGGTTGATCGCTTAAAAATTCTAAAACTTGTTTGGAGCAAAAATGCCACAGCTAAAACTCACATTGAAGTACCATCCGGACATGATAAAACTCTCTATCCCCAATCCGGATGGCTCGGAGATTTTGTTTTTGATTATTCCAGAGTCATTGAATCGCCTGACAGCTTCCTGTTTTGGAGTGGAGTCTCTGCAATCGCAGCTACAGCCAGGCGTCACGTACACGTTCAGTTTGGTGCGCGGAAGATTTACCCAAACTTCTATATCATCCTTACTGCCAAGGCGGGTATGGCAAGGAAAGGAACGCCAATCAAGGCAGCCGAAGCATTTGCCAAGACGGTACAAGATATAAATTTTATTGATCGAACGACGACGGAAAGATTACCTTACGACCTTTCAATGCGTACTCAAAACATAGCTGGTCAGCAACAAGTTGTACCCTGCGATGCCGAGGGATTCTTATGCGCTGAAGAACTTGTAGCCTTCCTCGGAGATCAATCCTACAATTCTGGAGTGCTTACATTTCTAATTGAATGGTGGGATTGTCCGGATGAAAAGGTTACGAAGTCTTTTAAACGCGGAATTATATCGCTGAAGAATATTTGCATAAATCTCCTTGGCGGAACAACTCCCGCATGGCTCGAAGGATCGCTTTCTAATCTGGTTGCAGGTGGAGGAATGCTGAGCCGGACATTATTCATAGTCGAGGATCGTACTAATAAAGAAATATCATGGCCAGCGGAGCCAGATGAGAATACTAGGCAGAGGCTTATTCAGCAACTTGCTCAGATAGATACCGTAAATGGCACCTTTTCTGTAGACAAGGATGCACTTGATTGGAACCATGAATGGTATAAGGGCTTTCGTAGGCAACTCGAAGCGGATGAGAATGAGGCTCCTGCTCTAGAGAGAAAGCAGATTTACATGATAAAACTAGCCATGATTCTCGCTCTGAGCGAGGGAAGGAGTCTGGAAATAACTACGGAGTTACTTGAAAGGGCGAATAGAATCCTTAAGGAACAAGAGAAAGGAATACCAGAGATTGCACGAAGCCTAATGGCAAATCCATTAGGACGAGAACATCTAAGAGTTATAGATCAAATACTCAAAGCAGGAGGTGATATTCAGCACTCCGACCTACTAAGAAAGAACTCACCATATGGAATGAGTACGAAAGCCTTGGAGGAGATAATTAAGACTCTTGAGGAAAGTGAACGGATAGAAACTGTTGTGACTAATTATAAAGGTAGAGCAACTCGTAGATATCAATTGAAGGGAAAGAAGCCATGAGCAAGGCAAGTGAATGGGAGAAGGTGTATTCCATGAGGCCAGGAATTGTTATAAAAAATGAGAAAGACCTCGGTTATCTGACAGGGGCTCAAGTAAGTGACGATGGACACTGTATCATTTTCATTGGCCAAAGTGAACTAATGATTCCGAAAACTCATGTAATCAAGCTTGCTAATTGGATAATTTACACCTTTGGAGGCGATAATGAAGCCAGCGGGTCGTAATGTCCTCATTCGTCCATTCAGCGACGAAATCGTGTTCGGAGGAAAGATTCACCTTCCAGACACAGCAAAGATTCGTTCTCACGAAGGCATTGTCATTGCTGTTGGTTGTTGGTGTGAATCAGTCACACCTGGAGATTGGGTCATTTTTAGCCGTAAACAGGCGACGGATGTAATACATGATAATCTACCCCATATTATCATCGACGAGCGCGCCATTCCCCTCATTCTTGAAGAGGAGCCAGAAGATATTGCCTACGCCTGAAAGAATTCTTCTATGTTATGAAATGACTTTGAAGTGTGTAACTTGTAAACAAGTTGTACAAAAAGAATTGATTGACTCGTATAGCATGGAATTCCACCTTCCATGTTGTGCTCCAATGATGCTAGTAAAGATAGAATCTATTTGGCTAAAAACCGATAAGGCTGTGGAAAAGGAACTTGTTCTACAACAGGAGATTATCTAAATGGAAGTGAACATCTACGATGCAACAAGTCTCGATGAGGAGGCGCTTGTTAAGATTGAGGTATTTCTTACCATTAAGGATTTACTTAGAGAGATTAAGCAAGGAGAGATTCTCGCAACGCACTGGCTAGAAAGTCGTCTTGTTGACGCAGAGTTTCGAATTATTATACAAGGTCGTAGAGTAGGACATGGTAAGGGCGGAGAAATTGTGGACTTGAAAGGTGATGAGCAGAGAATCATCACACCATGAGATACCTAGTTGTTGTCGAGCATGAACTCTGGCTTTGGAAAAATCTTGACGGCTCTTATTCTCTCTCTCAAGCTTCGATTATAAATCGAGCCACTGGTGAAGGTGTCCCGGTTATATGTGACCCGGCACCTGATCTTGTCATTCGCAAAGGAACTTTGCTCTCCTTGGAGATTCTAAGTAAAAATCTCCAAGGAGAGATGAAGGTGTAAACTAATACTTCTTCGTAGACTTCGGGGTTTTCTTGGTTTGACCCTTGCGTGTTTTCATAGCATTACCTGCCATTATTATCACCTCCGTTCCGAAGATATTTTCTCCAGAGCCTTAGTCATGTCCAAATTCTGATAGAATTCTTTTAAGTGAACAGGCAAGGTTCTAGAAAAGTTCTCTAATGACCCGATTGCTTGAGATGCTCTTGGACTGTAACGATCATAAGTTGGATCATATGGTGATCTAGATTCTAGAGGAATAGCTTTCTTTGGATCGAAGAGTCGCATTTCATACTCGTAGAATCGATTCGGAATGAAACCTCTTAGATAATCAACAACATCAGAAACCCGCTCTCTTGGATTTGCAGGACGGGATTTTATTACATCTTCTGGCCCTTTTGAGGACATAGTGTGCTTACTCAGATAATCCTCAAACGAATCTGCCATTCTAGTATCCTTTAGTCCCACCCGGCTGCGCGGGGCCAAACAAGGATTGATACTGCTCTCCAATTGTAGGAGGAGCACTAATGGGACGCTTGCCTTCTATATCAGTGCGAGTGGATAAAGTACGCTCTATAAGTGTACTCCTCCCAGGTCCGAACATTCGCCTTGCAGCATTAACACCCGGGATATAGTTTCTCTTTAAGTTATTAACAATTCCAGCAGCGTCGAGTTGGAAAAGATCAACAAGCATAGAACTAAAAGATTTCAGAAGCGGCGTTGCTGGATTCAATCCTATCAACCCGCGAGGATCGATTTGATAAGCAATGCTGGCTAATCCAAGCCCACCGCCTATGAGCGAAGCAGAAGCGTATTGATAAACTAATGCTCGAAAGAAGGCGAGACGCTCGACAGGATGTAACGCTTTTATAAATTGTCCAAATTCCCTCGGCGCACCTATCGCAGCCATTCGATGAGCAAAATTAATGTGATCTCCGACTTTAGGGTTCTGACGCAATAGCAGCGCCATTGTCTGCATATGCTTAACACCAAAGGTATTAAATTGCATAGCTATATCACCGAGTGGTCCAATGTTAAAGCTCAAATTCTTAGGAAGTGGGATGTATCCTTCTTGAAAAGCAGAACGAAAGCCCTTTCCATAGAGAAAGTTTGCAATACTTGTTGCATAAGTTGAAGCCCTAACAAGTGCAGCTTGAAATTCCGGGTCTTGTACAGCTTGCGGAGAAAGCCTTTTTGCTGCTCGCTGTATCGCAGCTTGATGAGCTTCAAACACTGTAATTCTATTAATCATCTCTATTGCGCGCGTTCCAAGGAACGATCCAGATACAGTTTTGTGCCAGAGCCACTGACTCACATAGAGAGCAGATTTGTAATCATCAGTTCTTGTTATACTTACTGGTGTAAAAATCTCTTCCATATCATGTAAGACACCCAACTCTCGATAGTATTTCAAGGCATCTTCAGCGAACAATCCCTTTACAAGTGTCGCACCAGCCTTTGTGTAACCAAGAAGAGTATCAAATGTAGCTGCAATTGCTCTCTCAGGTAACTGTGCCATGCCATTTGTGATAGGCTGCGTGACATTTAAAAACATAGTACGCAAATTATAGCCAATCATTGCAGCGTAATTTAATGTCTTTGCAGAACGTACAAAGTCATTGAGACTCTTGTCTGACAAAGAAACTTTTGGAACTTCAAGTGTCACAGATTCTCCTGTAGAGTTTCTAAATGTTGCGGTGTGCTTGGAGAATCCTCGTGTGACTAGTTGATGATCTATCCAACTCGAAGTTGCACTTATCTCTGAAATACTTGGAGAAACTGATTTACCTTCTAAATGCCTAGCATACCAGTTAAGGTAAGATTTCGCCGAGGGTGAAGATTCATTCGATGAAAGAATTCTGATGTAGTTAGATGGCGTTTTCCACGCCTTTTCTTGAGTCACAAGGTTTCCCAATTCCTGTAGAACTTCCCAAAAGTTTGCCCTTATTTCTAGACGTACTCCACTTCCAAATGGTGTTTGCACAAAGTTTTCTACGCCTGTGGGCTTGACTAACTTCCCAAACATACCGGCTAAGCCTTGAGCTCGACTTCCGGCTGTGAGAATCATTTCTGGGATTAGATCAAAGACAGCATTATAATCATTCGGCACAGGCGGCAAACCGGCGATTGCTCTGCGATCATTAATCGAAGGAACAATCTCCTTCTGAATCCACTGGCGCACATTTGTTAACACAGCTTTTTCAGCATTTGTGTAGGAGTCTGATTTAAATGGTAAGCCAATGAGAGCGCGTGTTAACTTCTCCGAAGTTGCTGTACCTACCCCTACCATTTTTCTAGAATTAATCAATAATTCCTTGTTTGCATGAGCCGTAACTGCTTCAACTGTCTTTGCATCATAAACTAACTTTGCAGCTATATCATACTGTGGTTTATTTTTCAGGGCCAATACCACAGGTGGGTCCATGAATGCGCGAAAGCCACCAAAGTTAGTTGGATCAGGTTGCGTTGTAACATAAATAGGTATAGAACTCGGCACTGTTTTCTTTGCCGCTTTTCTACTGGGACTATGACCAGCGGGAAGAATAGCACCAGTTTCCTCGCTAGGAAGCTTCTTAAGAATCCCCCAAATCGTATTCCCCTCCGGTGCCGGAAGATCAATCCCTTGTGAAGCTCTTTCCACAGTTTCAGCCTGCGTTGCATATTCAGCCTGCGTTGTAATGCGCTCAGGCGAAACAGCGTATTTAGCACCTCGCTTATCCACAACCCTAATATTCCCACCAGGAAGTACAGAATCAACGATAACAACTTCGCCAGAGTCTTTTACAACCTCTTCGCCAATCGCAAACTTCGTCTTACCTGTAACCTTCTCAAATGGAACGAAGTAGCGAGCAGTACCACTTGCAACTTGCAATCCATTCTCTAGTCGATCAACGACTTTCGCAACTTTTCCATTTGCATAGACCAAATCGCCAATTATTGCATCCTCAGAGGCTACAAATCCTGTCCTCAATGCCGGTTCCGGAATGCTAGCCTCTATAATCCCTGTCGGGTGGACAACCGAATCGGTCGGACCAAGCACATTGTCCACCCGTGCGGCAGCTTTCTTGTAAAGCAAATCCTCTGCGCTACGCATAAACCCAGGAACAGGAGAAGCGATAGCGCGCTCTGCTGCACTTGTTACAGCTTGTGTTTCAGCTAACCCAGGAGCGATAGTCTCTTGCGCCCTACGGAGTGTCAAAGAAGTAGGCGACTCAGGGATCAAATTTATTTCGCCCGGCTGTAGTGGCGGAATAGGTTCGGGTGGCGTAAGTGGCTTAAACTGCGGTTCTATGACGGGTGGCTTTCCTGGTTCAATTCGAGGCCGACCGCCAAGAGTGAGTGGCGAAGTTACTTCTTTCGTAATAAGCGTCGCCGGCACTTCTCCAATAACTTCCGCAGCAGAACGAATCTTTGCACCACGCGCCGGGAAGCGAAGATAGCGCAATCCTTCTTTTGTACCTGCTCCTACTGCTTCAGAAAATTGCTCAGCAGAAAGCGGTGTGATAGCAGGCTTTATACCTTTCCCAACACCAATTAATCCATGCAAACCTGCAAGGAATGGAACAACTGCCAAAAATTCCTGACTAGTCGATTTGGCTAAATCATAAACAGTGGGAATTTTACCTGTGCTAATTAACTTGCTTAACTCTTTGGACATCGCTTCATATGCAGCAATAACACCACCCTGTATCGTTGCATTAGCGGCAGCGCGAGCTAATGTAGGATACTGAATGAAGAATCGTTTTATTAGCGGCAGCGATTGATAGAATGATTGAGCAACGGGCACAGCACCTGCTACAACTTTTGCAGTAAGAAATGGAGCAGTTAGAACAATATCAGTTGCTATCCTTGCAGCATTCTCAATTGAAAAGAAATCAGCTTGTGGAAGTTGTGGACGTGCGCTTGACATCCCCGGAACGGCACTAACGAAGCCGCGGGAAATGGCACCCATTTTACTTTCAGTACCAACATCAATATTAATACCGAATGGCAATTCAAGCATAGAAGTTTTAGGAGTCAAACCTTCTCGGATAGGCGCAAAGAAGTCGCGGTAATAATCTACATACGTTTTTGCAATAAAAGATGCAGCAGCCTTGAATGGATGGCCAGAAAAATATTGTTCTAGTTCTTTAGCATGTCTTTTCTCAGTTTCGCCAGTGAACAATGGTGTAGCTTGACGCATGATATTTGCATATCGAGCTTTATCCGGAGAACCTACCTCTGTAAGTGAGGGTAAACCGAGATTAATTCTAACAGCAACTTTTTCAGCGTTAGGTAAGCCCGCAAAATCGGATGTCTGCGAGAGAAAATTCTCGATCGTATTCCTCATCTGCGGAGCTTTTTCAAAGACCTTTGCACGCTCTTCGAGTGGAAGAGCGAGCAAATCCTGAATTATTGTCTGCTCATTTGCCATTTATTGCCTCGGTGGACCGCCATACTTGCGTAGGAATTCATCTGCCGTTTTTGGCGTAACTTTTGGAATTACAGATGATCCTTTATATTGAATCCTTGGAGGATTAAAAGATGACCCTTCCTTTACTGGCTGCGGTACAACAGGAGTTGGTTGAATAATTCTCCGACCCAATCCAGGTCTACCAATCATATTTCCAAGTGCTTCCCAAAGAGCTTGTACACCATCTGGATCATTCACCGGAAATCCAAGAACATCTCTTGCAAACGCAATCATCTCTTGATTAGCTGCAACCGGATCTTGTTTGAGTCTCTCAACCATAAATCGAATTTGTGGCCCGAGAGATGCAATATATTTCGACAAATTACGATCCTTAACCTTCTCTTCGAGAAGTGCATTCCAGTATTGCACACGAACATCAAACTCTGCACTACGCTGTCCAGACTCAGCGACACCTGTTTTAGCACGAAGCATAGCAGCTTGAGATGCTAAGACTTTTGCATCGACAAGTTGTTTCTTTTGATTAAAAGCATCCATGATGCGCTGCCTAGCAACGTTGGAAATAGGAAAATCTCCAATGCTACCACTCTTTTCTACATGAGCTACAATGTCACGAGCCGTGTCAAGTCCGACTGTAGGAGAAAGGCGGGTGAGTATATCAACTTTTATTTTATCCGCTTGTTGAGCTTCTTTCAAATCTAACTCACGAGTTTTAGCCTCTCGCAGAAGGGCAAATTTCTCGTCAGCAGTTAACTTATTAATATCTGCAATTCTCAACTTAGTCTGTTCGATCATTTGCCCTTTGCTTCTACCCTTTAAATCCGCACCTGCAACCGGCGCACCGACATCAAAGGCTTCCAGAACTTTCAAAGCATAGCCGATATGTGACGAAGGCGGAGCCTCTGGATAGTTTCTCTGTGCCTCAGCAAGTGCTCGCTGGTAAACTGCAAGCAACTTTGGATTTTGTTTCATTCTCTCAAGTGACTTCGCAGCTTCTGGATTTACAGCAGCAAGCTGATAGATATTCTTTGGAGTAAATCCAGCATACTGCTCTAACTCTGGCGAGACTTCTCTCCCGGCACCGCGTTCACGAATTAGAAAACTCTTCAACTGATCCACGTTTTGTGGAGTAAATCCACCCGTCCGTGTCGTCGTAATTTGTGGCGGACCCTCAACTCGCGGAATATAAGCAGCCGCTTCCTGGTCCTCAAGAGGATTTACAGGTTGCGCGAGATTATAAGTTGGCCTTGAAGTCGTCTCAGTCCGAACCGGACCAGGCGGCTTTGTTCCAAAGTAGCGTTCAAAAAGTTCTCCACCTGGAGTACCCTGTACAAGAGCCTCATCTGGTGAAACTACTCCAGCTTTAATACCCTCTAATATTGTAGCGAGCTTACGCCGTTTATTCTCATCTAGAATTTTGAAGATATTAGCAATACTATCTGCAAGATTCTCTGCACCACCAAGCTGGCGAGACAAATCACTTTGAATAGTCGGATACGGATTAAGTCTTTCCGGCACTTTTCTCTCCGTGTTCACGAGCTAGTGCAACTGCCTTGTCAAAGTATGGCTTAACCAGTTCCCTAATTTCAGGATATTTCTCAACAAGTAAGGCAATCTCCGTACCATTTTTGATATACAGGTCACGAACTGTCTTGGCAAGTGAACCTTCCCAAAGAACAAAAATCCACTTGCGAGCAAGATGAAATTCCTCACTATCTTCTCCGTAAAGTGCTCTAGCAACCCAACATGCACCATACGCTGCCGCACCTGCTCCAACAACCTTAGCCAATGTATTTGCAACATCGAGCCACGATACTCCTGGTTCATAAGCTGGCTGTGGACCACCAACAATTTGTGGAAACTTTGGTGCCGTACCAAGAAAGTTTTGCACAGCACCAAATGCTTCCGCACCTTGCGGTTGATTCATTCTCATAAATTCTTGATAAGCTCTACCAATATTCGACTCTTCGAGAGCCTGCAAGATGCTACCGATATTAGCGAGAGCAGAAGAACCTTGTCCATACAATTGCGAAGCCTGCAATCTGCGCCCTTGTGCTGCCTCCTGCGCACCAACTCCAGCTTTTGCTCTTTCTACACCGATATTTCCAAACTGATCCGCAATCGTTTTGGCAATTGCACTAGCAATATCTGACCCGTATCGCCCACCGCGCAAACCAAATTGTTCAGTAATTGCAGGAATACCATACTCTCGAATATCTCTAGAAACCTTGCTCTGCATTGCATCAAAAACGCTACCTGTATCAACAGGAGCGCCAGTTGTGCGAAGATCATCCAACCCGGAGAGAGAACGTTCAAGTCCGGCTGCACCGCCAAGCGTATATTGACTTGGTTGAATCGCTAGGTTTCCACCAAACGACTGTCTTGGTTGAGTTAAAAAGCGCAGTAAATTCTGTCCGTATTGTGGAGAAAGAGCATCAGCTTGCTGTAGGGTATTCAAATTGAGCGGCTGAATTGCAGAGAAATTCGGCTTCGGATATTTAAATTTTGATTCTGTAATCATACTTTCTCTTTTTCTTCAATAACCACCTCAACCGGAGCCGGCTCAGATGGTTTATCAATTAATTCTTCCACTAGAATTCCATAGATAAGCAAGTCATCATAAACTCCATCTGGGAGTATAAATGCTTGTCTCAAGCGCCCTTCCCAAGAAAATCCAACCTTTTCCAACACTCTAGCCATAGTACGATTCTTCTTTACAACGTAACATGTAAACCTACGAAGTTGAAACATGCTTGCGACTTGTCGAAAGATTTCTCGTAAAAGTCTTTCATTTCCGGCGACTTTCTTTTCCCAAAAGATAAACCCAACTTGTGCATCAAGCCGTGGATGGACATTCTCGAAAGAGAATAATCCATTATCCGTCTCCAAGAAAACATTGTCTGGCGCCATCACAAATTGGTAAATCTCCTCATCCGACATATTCCAACTAGTCGAAAGTGGAAATCCACGAATGAACTTAACGATTTGCAAAAACTTTTCTCTTGTAGCCTTAAATGGATAAACAGCGTGTCCATCAGCCAAAAACAGTGATTCTGATGTTCGCTGCTGCAACGGAGCACTTGACGAAAATTTCGCTACTTGTCCAGTCCGCTCTTCGGCTGTCATAGACAGTTCCCCCTCGATCAATGTTCCACAGGTACATGAAAGGTGTAATACCAAGATTATGCGCTACAGCTATTTCTCCATCCACAACGCTACTTGTAACTGTAATATATGCAACTCGACAATTCTGTCGTAAATCTATTCCTTTATCAGAGAATCTTCTAAGCTCGTCAATAATCTGCTTAAGATAGTCTCGCAATTTGTCACTATACGCAATAAAACCGTCTCTCTCATTGTACTCCGGCACTCCAGTTGGAAGAGAAATTTTCAAACCTTTGCCTCAGTCCTAGAACTTTTTGACATAGAAATTCGCGGGGTTATACTGATAATCCTAACCTTTTCACTCGAAGAGGAATTGCGAATGCGTACTCTAATATTGTTGCCGGTAACGAGGAATGAAGCATGTGCATAATGAAAATCACCATCAGAAAGTCCCGCACCGCCAAGAGCAACATTCTTGGAATTAGTAAATGTAGTTCCGCGATCTCTACTTATATCCACGATAAGAGTTGCAGTACCATCAATAATATAACCAATAATAACTTCCACAAGTGTAATTTCATCGCCATCTTCTTCACCAACCATATCACCAGTTTCATAGGAGAAGCTTAGAGCAGTTCCATCAAATGATAATTGTGCGCTGTCAAGCAAAAACACACGCTTCGTATCAGTCCCAACAAGAGTTTGCCTCCTAGACTCCGTACCTGCCTCATCATTCCATGTATCTGTAGCTTGATCCCATGTTCCTACATCTTCATCCCATGAAATTCCAGCACTAGTCTTATACCGTCCAAAGCAACTTAAGTTCCGGTAAAGGCCCGAGCGCCAACGCTTCTTTTTAGGCTCGTAAGCATAATACAAGCTCGGTGCCGTATTTGATGCCGTACCTGTCGGAATTGCAATAATATACTCTCTCGTATCTTCGGCAAAATGTCCCACAGCCCTGTCAAGCGAGCTGTAGTTGAGGGAGGAGAAAAATTCATCTCGAATATCGCTACCGATGTCCTCGAACCCTGTTCCATTGAAAAAGTAAATATTCTCATCCGACCCAACAAAGAAGTGCCCTCCAGCCCAACTAATAAGAGAATTAGCTAATAGCAATCCAAGAGAAGCCATCTCAGTTGTATCGAATGGATTTGCTATATCACCTGTAGAGCGCATATCAACAATGCTCTCTGTCTTGTAAATCATCCCTCTAAATGGACCAAGCTTTTTTATATTTTGTATCGAATCTTCACGATCTGTTAGATCGCGTGTACCGGACCCGGTTCCGGTGAAGGATATACCACCATTAATAGTCCACTTAATTGTCTGTGATCTATCATCGCCCGATTCAATTATATGCGCTAGAACAAGACGATTGTTAATTGTCTCTAACGCTTTCGAGGAACGTCCACCACTAACGACAGTATGAACATCACTAATATTCCCACTCCACGAACGTAGTTCATAATCTAAGCTGGAAAAGTACATCACATCATTGAAGAACTGAACACTAACTGGATTCCTAATTGTTCCGGTGAGTGTATCGGATGGACTTATCTCAACCCAAAGCCCTGTTGTGGGATTGTAGGATAGAAGATTCTTAGTTGTAATTACAACAGTCTGATAAAGACCATCTAAGCGTCTCCAAGTCTCTACCCATTGTACAGCCTCATCGAAATCTGCACCAAGCTGTATTCCACCAAATGCCTTGCGGAGTTCATTACGAAAATATGACACATCACGCATCGCAGGTGAAAATTTCGGCTCAATTAACTCACCAGTTGTACTAACCTTCAATCCGCCATCAACCGGGCGAATGCGAATTGGGCGCACATTAGTTGACACGTTCTGTACAGATGAGAGCCGGATACGAGTGCCGTTTAGGAAACGCTCAGGCATTCTCTGATTTTCCTAGCAGTTTTCTCATACCAGCAATTAACTCTTCCATCTCTGTAGGAACATATTTAATAGATTCATCTACATGAACCCTCTTTCTCTTTTCATCCCATCGCCAAGCATATCGCTTTTCACGACCCGGAAGTTCAGTGTGGTCTATAAAATAGCATGGTCTATTATGAAATGCTACATTATTCTCACGCATTTTATGGAAAGAGCGGAATAGAAATTCATCATCTGATTCATTTACATCTTTTTGACTATACTGCGGATACGCAACTGCAATACTATCATCTTCGTAAATAACAATCATGACCTTCATTATTGATCCCCAAAAACCGCGAAAGTTATATCATTTGGGTCAACACCAGCCTGTGTTGATAGTGTTGTTGCTAAAAATCTAACAGAGCTAGCCTGAAGAGAAGTTGAGCTATGAAGTTGTATGCCTACGTTGGTATTAGCTCCGCGAACTGCACCGATTGGAGCAGTTCGTGTAGCAGCGGAAAATCCATTCAAGTATATAATAGTAACAGAACCAGTACCATCATCAACTATTCCAGAAACATTGTAACCACGCTCTAGAGTCGGTGTACCACCAGAATAGGTAATGCGTCCCCAAGACTTTGCTAAACTATCGCTATATATAGCATGTGTAACAGGCTGCGATACGCCAGAAGCTGGAGGAACAATAATTGTACCTGTTAGAGTTGCACCATTTATTGTAGGGCTTGTAAGTGTTTTATTAGTCAATGTATCCGTAGTATCACGGCCGACAAGTGTATCGGTCGTATCTGGATAAGTTATAACTCGAGCAGCAGAAGGTGCAAAAGATAGTTTCTGCGGTATTCCGCTAGAGTAAACTTCAATTGCACTACCACCAGAAGCGAGCACAAAACGCCTTGACCAAACAGGTGTACCCTCTGTACCTGTGTTTTCGTCAAAGGCAATATTTCCAGCATCTTCAACCCATCGCCAATCTTTTGCACTTGTTTCAGAACCAATAAGACGTAGATATGGATTCGATCCCTTAAACCAGAATGTCGCAAGTGAATTTGTTATATCATCCGAATCTATGTACTTCGGATCAATTGGTGTTCCAGCGAGGCTGATAGTTGAAATCGTTCCATCGGTATCTATTGAAAATACTGCACCTGTAATTGATAAATTATTTGGCAGTCCAAGTACATCAATAAGAAACTGCTTTAGCGCACGAATTTGATCGTCGCCTAAACTCCTCGCTGCACTACCAGCCGGTGCCGATGGATCAAGAGTTTGTGGTAACGCCATTTAAGCCCTCACAGTAATGCCAAAATCGGAATCTTCTGCATCTATAAACTCATCCGTCGGTAACCGACTTATCAATCTCAATGCTCTAGCTTCTTTCTCATCTGCCATATCCTTCTCAAACAATGCTGAATAACCCTTCGACACGGCAAAAAGTCTGATTATCTCATCCCATTCACTCGGCGTATCTGGATAGCTGCTAGAAGAGGAAAAATCAGGTTCAGAAATCTGTTTCCGATACCGCAATTTATAGCTAACATGAGTCGTAGCCGGTTTTGCATCAAACAGTAAACTAGAACCGAACCGGCAATAATAACCAGGATTGCCAGAGCTAAGAGTACTACGATCAATAAAGCGAAAGGAAGCTGGTTTGATCCTACGACCATTCGTTGTATCCTTGAGCGAAAGAATGTGCTTAACATCCGTCGCACCGAATGTCGAGAAAGCAATCTCTTCCGCGCCTTTAGCGAGATCAAAAGTTGCAGTCTTTTCCAATTCATAAAATCTGAATCCATAAGCTACTTCCTGTGCAGCTTCGCGTAACCAGTTTTCTACCCGAGAAGAAATGTCATCTCTATTACGAAGCTCCAAAATTGCTTCTGTTTTAATTTCGCTCCATGTCAGCCTTGCCATTTAATCTTCCACAATATTCAAAGGCGGTTCAACAGGCAAATCCGTTTCTCTGCGATAATCACCAGATGAAGGTTCATCATAACATGGAATTACTGTGCAAACAGTTACCATTCCGCCATCACCACGTTGACGAATTAGTTGTGATTGTGGATAATTAAATCCGCATCTTGCACAAGTCTCCCATTGTTCGCTATATCGCTTACCAGATTTTCCACCTTGTACTTCATCCCCAATATTTTCACCGCCGTACAAATACTCTCCATAAACACCTTTACCATAAACCCGAAGCCCGTAATCAATTGGCATTAAGCCTGCTCGACAGCGGACTCCAAGAGTAAACTCTCTAAGTAATCATTAAGTGCCTCACGCCACTGTGCAACAGCAATATTGGTTTTTAAATCTTCATTCCCAACATGTTTCTTCAGCCATTCAACCTGACCTTTTGTAACCTCAATAACAAGAACATCTTCTTCTTCCATAGCCTCTGTCCAGGCTGCCCACAGCTTCCCATCTCTCCTATCCATTCCTTGCGGAAAGGCAGCTTGAATTGTAGTATTAATTGCCCATCTCACAGCACGAGGGACTACTTTCTGTGGACTAATACTCCCATCTGAATCTTTTGAAAGATTCTCTCTATCACCCTTTAGCATTCTCACAGAGGGAGCCGAGAAGTCAAACATCAAAATCTTTCCTGCATCCTTTAACTTCTGTTGAGCAGCGCCCATTGGTGAATCCTCCCTATTCTATTAATCCCAGATCGGAAATAATGCGGAGCCTGACATTGAAAGGCGACTCTGTGAATTTTTTGTAGAATTCTTTACTCTTGTCTCCTTCATATTGATTCCACAATCCAGATGTAAATGCTCTGATTGTATTATTAATAAGATCAAATTCAGTTATTAGCGGCATCAATGGTCTTTCCGGTACACCCGGAGGACGATTAGCATTCTCTCTAATAATCATATTATTATGCAAAGTTATTTCTGCATTCCTAGAATTAACTCTCCACTTTAGTAATCTATCTTCAGCACCACTTGTATTAATCGAAAATTGAGCCATTCCCTATTTCTCCCTAATTCGCTGCAAATAACGGTACGTAGTAGGCAGTTGTTCCATAATAAATCTTACCAAAGCCTACATTATCTCTCGCTGTAGCATCTGCAAACAGAATTGACCCGGCTCCACTTGATCTCGGAGTATAGATATTCTGCACACCCGTTATACAAACATAACCGGCCTGACCAGCAGAGTCCACAGAGCTAGCTAGGTGAATAGCAGATGCAAGAGTAAGTTGCCCTAATATAGAAACATCAAAGACAGGAGTATACCCTGTGAATCCATCAGTCGTCGTAGTTCCAAGGGACAAGAGCTTAATAACACCACCTGTAAGTACATTAGTCTTACTTGCGAGAAGGAAGCCGTAGGCAGTACCAGTGGAGATGCCGTTGATTGTCGGGTTTAAGTGAAACAGCGCCCAGGAATCAGAGCCTGAAGCTGGAGTAAAGGCGCTAGTGAAACCGTAAGCTGTGGTGTTGTTACCTCCACCAGTATGCGCCGATGAATCGAACTGAAGCGTGCCCGCAGGTTGGTCCTGTGCATTGAAGATAAAACGATTCGTCGAAGTGCCGATCACGTCACCTGTGCCCGCCATCGTGATGCCGGTGACACTTGCAGTGCCAGTGCGTGTGAAATTCGCCGCGCTCAGCGTCCCGAGCGTGCTCCCATTCGTCGTGACTTTTATGTGGCCAGCGGCAGAACGGGAGATGAACACGTCTCCTGTTGCAGCCGTGGGGTTGACGTTGGATGACCAGGTGAGCTGCCGTGCAGAGCCGAGTCGCAACTCATCGAGGCTCATCCCAAAGGTGACCGCGCCGAGCCGGGTGAAATAGATGCTGTCATTATCCCAGAAAATCCCCGTCGTCGGTGCAGTACTCCGCACCAGACTCGGCGCCGTCGCCAAGCCGTCGGGAAGCGTTAAACTTGTGCCATCAAATGTTAAATTCGCACTTGACTGAAATGCTGATGTTCCATTTCCGTAAGGAATTCTATTTGTAGTAAGAGTTGCAATTCCTGTTCCGCCATTAGCAACAGGGAGAATACCTGTAACATCTGTAGTTAGAACTACATTTGCCCAAAAAGGAGCAGAGCCATCCGACCGAAGAACAGTATTTGCAGCGCCAACAGCAAGATTTGTTAATGTACTCGCACCAGTCGCATAAAGAAGATCACCAGCGGATAAACCCGATAGAGCAAATCCACCAATAGCTTTAAGCGTACCATCAGAATTATGTGAAACTTCTAGAAACTGATTTAAAACAGTTCCCCACGAATTCTGATCGCCAAAAACTGTAGGTAATCTTGCCATTCTATCTACTCATAATCAATAAACACAACTCCACTACCCAAAGTCTGAACCCGGAATCCATTAAACCACCACGAGTTGATGTTATCTAAAACAGAATAATTATTAGCACTCGCTGTATGACTCCAAATATGATTACCGTCTGCATCCACAATTAAGCAAACATGCCCGGCTGTTGCTGCACTTGCCCACTGAATATTTCTTACCTTAACTCGCCCGGCAACTTGTACACCCGTAGTCGCTACTGTATCTATACGCCAAGGCTTCTGTGATAAGTTATTCGCCATACTAAATCCTCACTTTGGAGTATGCTGAATCATTAAATTCCCATCCTTATCAATACCCATTGCAGCACCATCATGATTAGAACGACACATTATGATCTTTCCGTAAATAAATGCGTCAGCTTTTATACAGATAGAAGCATTATCCTTTGCTAAAGCATCTATCGTCTTAGCTGTAACACACCCGGATATGAATAGAGAGAAAAAAACAATAAGCGATTTAATTAACACGCTTTCCTCCAATCAAGAGATCACGAATTGCATCTACCTGCTTCTTAATATCACTAGTTTTCTCATCAATTGCTCGCAACTTCTCTTGCATAGCAACTATAGACTCCGTATTATGATTCGCTTTCGACTTTACATCTTTAACTTCATCTAAGTGCGAACCTGCAAAGATAGTCATAAATGATAACAGAATAAGACCGAGTATACCGATTACCCAAGCCTTCCAACCATTCTGACTAGGCATTTATGCGTAAACTATCCGAACGATAACAGCAGACCCGGGGCTCGTCGTACCACCTGTACCACCAGTGGTAACTGTTGCAACAGCAACACCTGTTTCATAAACTAAGCCACTAGGAATTACAACAGTTCTACTAACACCCTGCCGCACCTCAATTACCATGTCAGGGACAGTTGTACCAACTGTCACAGCACCAGCAGTATTATAGAACTTTACATAGTTATCCTCTGCTGCATTTGCGGTATTATCAATTTCAATTTCATAAATCGTTGTAGACGAAGCCTGCACAGCAACGCCACTATTTGCACTACTCGTATCTTGAAATAACTTAGCACCAGAAGGATACCCTAATGTTACATTAGAAACAGCCATTAATCTACCCCCTCTTTCTTAGGCCCCGGCGGTTCGATTATCATTCTTATTTGATGTTTCATTGCAACTAAATGCGCTGCTTTCACTAAAGTATTACAAATATCCACTACCACCTCTCTGGACGGAGGATTTTCTATAAACACTCTAATATCGCCATTGGAATCCATCATCACTCGAATATCATGTCTATAAACCGGCTCTAACAAGTTGAATGGCGCTATTCCATCCCATATATCCTTCAAAATCCTCATAAGCTTACCTTTGAGAGCATTGAAACAATTACTGCAACTGTTACTCCAACAGGAGCAATATGATTTGGAAAGGATGTCAAAGACACAATAAACATCGCCGCTACACTCCCGGTAAGCGTTGATCCAATTGCCATATTAGGATAGACTTGTAAAGCAAGTAAGCTAACGGCAACGATACCAAATAACCCATACTCATAAAAAACCTGAGCCGTATCATTATGAGCATGAGCATAACCCTCCAGCGTTCCATGATCTGTACACCACGAGAAAATAGTCTTATGGAATGTATTATAACCATGTCCAATCAGCCAGTAAGGCCACTTTAGAGTATAATGAATCAGTAATCGTAAAACCAGCACTCTTGCTCTCACCCCGTCTGCTATTGCTGAGTATACCAATCTTTTCCACACTATTACCCACAGCAAACCGAGGATCGGCACACTGACATAAAGCGTCGTAGGCCACGCAATACCAACGCCTATCACATACGCTGGTATCGCCATGCGGGACATTGAAGCAACTACCCCAATTCCTAATAGAATTAGAAGCCACCACAATCCCTCATGTGCTGCAAGTGGAGAGACAATCGCCAAGTACGCACCGTAATATGTCCTATTCCCCATCGTTCCGAACACAAGATGATCCGCACTCCCATTAGCAGTTTTCTTCCAAAGAAAAATCGTAAAATCCACAATACCAAGCAAACATTGCCCCGTCGTCGCCAATAAAATTGCTACAATAATTACCCTGTACTGATCGAGGCTTAACAACTGCACAATCATCCAAATCCCAAATATGAACCCCCAAATAACTATTCCGTGCAAATCCGAACTGCCCTTGTACCTCCATGCAAGTAGCGCGAAGATGATTCCAAAAGGCGTCTGATAAACTAATATCCATCCAATCAAGCTGATTGCCCATATAATTAAAACCCTATCTCTGTAAGTAGTCCACCCATCCGGTTTCTTAGGCGCATATAACCCCACCAGTGGGGAACAAAACAATGCTATCGCAAGTATCCATTCCATAATCGCTCCATCGGTAGGTACTACTCGGCAGAATCGGTATATGATTCTGCCGAGTATAAAGATTCATTTCTACGTTAAGTCAAACCAAGTATACTTGAACGCTTCATTGCCGATTACAACAGAACCTCCAGTGTCATTGACATTTATAAACTTAACCTTAATCTCATTAGTCGAAACTATACTTGCTATGTTCTGAATGATCCAACCAGTGACAGAAACACCAGTTGTAAATGTCGGCGTCTCTAGAATCACAAGATCGCCGGATGCAACACCCGAAATGATTGTAGAAATCTGTATCGTACTACGCGAAGCCAGTGTACCCGGATTCAGGTAAACCGTTCCTGTCCGAATATTCTTCGGACCCATAAACGTAGTAGTTTCATCCTGATCCGTCGGCTCGGAAGTAGATGAATGCAGCATTCCATTCGCATCTATCCAGAGCCAATAAGTTGTGACAACACCAGCATTTGTAACAGCTTCAAGAACAAGACCGCTAGGCTTATCCGAGAGTCCTGTTCCGGCTGTATCTATCTGTGGTGCTTTAATACGAAGCCAGGCTTTATTTCGCCCGCCACCAAAATCGCTGTAGCCGTCTTGAGCCTCAGCAGCCCTCGCCACTCTATTTCACCTCCTTAAAAAGCGGCGGGTGAACAACAAATCACCGTCTCTGCATCCCTGCAAAATGCCGAGCCGGGAACAGATATCCACCCGCCGCTTTCCCATTTTATTATGGCAAAGACCAATAAGTCTCACGCCATGACCCGAATCCGGCTACGCAGCGGAAGAACGTCTTGAACAACGCATCGCCGGTGGAGAAATCATCACTATTCTCCATCTTCGGCTTTGCACGCCAGAAGAACTTAAGATCATGCTTACGACCAAGCAAACCCCAATTATTCGTATCCGTCGCATAGTGACAAACAAAGAAACTTAACTCTTCATCCATCAGAGAGTTAATTTCATTGTTTGACGTATACGGCTTATACTGCGACCCAAGAATCTCCCGAGCCGCCCACTTCAATTCCACCGGAATTAAGACTCTCCATGGTTTTGCGAGAATCTTACGATTCCGTTCATTAACCATTTTCTCGAAGCTTTCAACGGCAGCCTGCAAACCAGTAATGGAGATTTGCACATCCGTTGATGGCCGGTTTGCGTACGTCCCACCACCTAACAGAGTGTGAGCCGTACTCGCTAATGCTAAGCCATCAAATCCGGCAAAGACAGTAGCATCGCTTACATTATTAAACAAAGACCAAAATATAGTCTCTACAGTTTCGCCATTGGCTCCAGCCAAATCTTTCGATGCCTTCTGCATAACACCATAGAGATCATCCGCGTACATCTCCTGTGTAACCCGGAAACCGAGTCCATAGGAAACGTGTGTATAACGAACAGAGCTACCCTGAATAGGATTGTCAAATGTCGTCGGGCCGCCTTGAATCTTTGCCGGCGTAGTCCCAAGGAGTGCCACCTGCAAGTCATCCTCATAATTCCGTTTCGACGTGATGATATTAGCAATCTTATCATACTCCGTCAAACGGTCTAGGAGTTCTTCGGTGTACACCTTCCGCAGTCCTGGTGCAAGAAGCGAGCTAAATGCACCAGTGCTTGAAGGAGTAGGCATTTACTTTTTCACCTCCCTACCTTATCCACCCCAAAATGAATGAGAAGCAAGAACGATTCCATACACTCGTGCATTAACATCGCCAGAGGCATCCCTCACACCAATGATTCTAATATGGGCCAAATTCGTCCCTGTAACCGAGGCATCAAACGCCCATGGAACATTCGATTCAGCAGTACGCTTAATTAAGCCAACACGTAAGCCAACATGTGACGCAACAATAAGCGTCGAATTACCAGCCGCTCCAAGAACGAGGTTACCTTCTATGATCGTACCCGGCAGAAGTGGAACATATGTACACTTTGAGTACGTTGTACCACTCGCAGCCGTATTCGATCCCGCCTTCGTCGCAATTCCGACAAGGGGAGTTTCCGCAGTTGCAGATGCCTCCGTTAATCTTCCGGAGGAATCAAAAGAAAGCACTGCACCAAGCCTGAATGTTGAAGCCGCAGCCTCAAAATTCTCCCACTGATGTAGAGGCTCGTATGCAATTTCGAGTGCTCTAACAGTTTGCGTTGCCACTAAACTTTCACCCCCTTATTACTTCTTTCTGAGAACTTCACTAGTAATACGAGTTGACTCATCCACAGGAAGTCCAGAATCAGTAGCGGCTTGCTTAAACTGCTCATTCGCAATTTCAATTTGCGCCGCTGCCTTCGCTTTGCGAAGCCTTTGAATCTTCTCATATCGAGCATTGGAAATCCTTGCGAGAATTACATCTCCATTCACGCGCTCTCCAACCGCATTGGGTGGAACCAAGGCATTTGCCTTGTCTTTTTCTCCAACAACTTCATAGCCATAGAGCATCTTCATGCGTTCCAGATTATCTGGCTTTTTGTTCAACCATACATAATGGTAATCATCATCCTTGTTAGCTACATAAAACTGATCTACACCAGGCATTTCGTCCATCAACTCGATCATCGGTCTACTCATTTCTTCTTATTACCTCCAATCTCAATTTCCTCTACGCCAGAGTATTTTTTATACAACTCAGGAGAAACACCCATTCTCTCAGCAACAGCTTGTTCTTCGCTAGAAAGTTCGACCTTCGCTTCTTTAGCGGGAGTAACCACACCTTTCTCAAGCTGTGCCTTAGCAATCTTCTCCTGTCGCTTATGCTCCTCACTACTAATGAAATCATCTGCATAGGACTTCGTAAGTCGCCAAATTGCATCCATGCCCTGTGTGTCTGCCAAAACTTTTGGATCAGTACGATCAATAACTTTATCTAAATAAGAAGAATACTTAGTAAACTCTTCTATTCCAACCCGCTCCCTCAACTTCATTTTCTGAACTTCTACCATTGTATTAACTGTCGCACCGTCATCTTTTGGAGATTCTTTAACTTTCTCCAGAAGTGGCGCCATTTTGTGTTCAAAAAACTTAGCTAATGCAGCACCAGGATTATCATATAACTCTTGTGGAGTAATTTCTACATCTCGTGCTTTGTCAGGCTCAGCCGGCTTAGCAGGCTCACGCATGGAAGCTACAAGCTGCTGCATACCCTCTAAAATAGCTTTATCTCTAGCCTGCAAACGTGTATCAAGCTCGCTCATAAGATTTGTGCGAAACTCATCCAGGTTCGGTGCCTCCGGCTTAGCCGGTTCCTCGGGCTCGTGCTTCTCAGGCTCGTCACTCATGGCTCATCTCCTCTTGCATAATCATCTATGTCTCCGAGCACTTTGTCAAGAAATCTTAATTGCCCCGCATAGACTGGACCAATCTCAGCCTCCGCAGCCTTCAAATTCTTCAATCCGATCCATAAATTCTCCTTCGCCGGCTCAATAATATCTCTCAAAACAAGCTGCCATCCATCACTACGAAGCAATTCGCGTACACGCTCACGCTGCTCAAGAGTCGGCATTAACTTATTGCCTGCGCTGTTGGTTGTCCTTCAGCTATAGGAACTTCAGAGCCCGGCTCTGGCTGAAATGCTACATTGGGCGCAACATTAGAATTAGTCGCCCCCGGTTGCGCGGGAATACCTGCACTTTCCTGAAACTGCTGTAGCCCCTGTTGAATTTGCTGTTCCATACTCTCAACGCCACCGCCAGATTTTACAAATCTGAGTGCTTCACCAACATCAACCAAGAATGTTTCGGGATCGCTCTTATCATACGATGCAATAATCTCCTTCAATGTACGATAGGACGAATCCGCCATGTCGATAATCATGTCTTTTATTGCTTCCGGCACTTGTGGATTAATCATAATCTGCTGTGCTACCGCAATAACCTGGCTATAAAACTGCGAAATTAGATTAAATAACGCTAAGAGTGCTTGCCGCTCAGTTTCTTTGTTCATAGAAGCTGACGAAGCATTGACTTGTAAAAAGAAATTCTTTTCTATCATCTCAGGTGATTGAGAAAGAATCTCTCTCACATACAACTCTTCTTCGGGAGACAAAATCTCTGAAAGCTCAACACGCGGGCCAAATTGCTGATACAACTGACTCACCTGTATCCCAATCTCGCCAAATACCTTCCTCATAAGCTTGATAACCATATCAAATCGACGATTACCTTCTTGAAGAATCGAAAGTGTAGTCGTTGCTGCAACACGAGGATTATCAAACTCACGCCCAAGTTGAGGATCAGAAATACCGCTTAGGCGCTCGCCGTAATCACGTAAAATGGATTCATGCGTAAATGAACTAGGAGAAACATCACCGAGCTTATCAGCGATTAAATCATTTTGTGGATCTTCCATAAGCATAACCTTACCCGGCCAAATCTGCTCGCCCTTCTTAATCCCTGAATTCTTTTTACCTTTGAAATAACGAGTGTTCGCAATAGTAATGTTATCAGTACGCTGGTTAATAAACGTACTCATTGCATCCTGAATTGGCCATAGAAGCTGTGCAAGTCCATCAGCATAGGAACGACTGTCACTTCCACGTAGGTAATACAGAACCTTTATGGGTCGTTTCCCATGATGAAAGAACATGTACCTTACACTCAGAACCGTCTCTAATTCATAATTCCAAAGAACAACTAGTTCCTCACGCCAGCCATCATTATCTACATCAAATTGTACAAATGTTTCATAAAACGGAAGAACCTGCGCGTCTGCCCACGCTAATTTACGAAGTTCTGCTAATTCTTGCATATCCGGAGGAAGGTAAGAAAGACAACTCTCTCGTACTTTAGCACTATTTGAAATAAGTCCAGATCGTTCACGCTCAGCTAAATCTCCAGTGCGCAAAAACACTCGATGCGAATTCCACGGTTTCTCTTCCGCCTTCTCAATCCCCCACGGCTCTAACCAATTCTCCAAAAGAATTGGCATGATCGTAGGCTGATCTCGTACTGTCTTTGTATAATAAACGACTTCCTTCGACCTTCGATCATAAGTTCGAACTTTCTTTACTTCTTGATTCCAGAAAATCTTTACAGGACACTTACCAAGATATACAACTTGATCTGCAATCATCTCAGCAGTTTCGGTCATATCAAGGTCGTTATCAAAACTCCAATTCAGAAACTTTTCCCAAGGCTTTGCATAGGGAGCAAATGTTCCAGATGGAGTTGTAACAACCCAAAATGGCTTAGGACCTAGAAGAGTATTTACAACGCGGGCCTTCACAGCATCACCGGCAATGCGGATAATTGGAGCAATAAAATTGCTTGCACCTACCCACGGAAAGGTTTTTATCTTCGCTGCCGGTTTTGCTGCAATAGCACGACGATACATTCTTAAATCGTTAAAGTAATCTTCATGCGCAGACAACGAGCGTCGATGTTCCTCACACAGATAAGCAAGTAACTTCTTTACACCTTCACTCTCCGGATCAAGCTGCTTGTAAGCAGCCTCTTCCGGCATCTCTTCGCGTTTCAAACGAGCCATTTACTTCTTTCTTTTTCCTTTGTGCATTTCATCGGCCATCTTCTTCATAACCTTACTCGACATTTTATCCATCTTTTCTTCTTTCATCTCTTTCGTAGTCATCATCATATCACTAGCCTTCTTCTTTTTCATTTCACTTTCCCTTCTTTCTAATATATTCACCTTTGTTAGTTAAACGACCAGAACGATCCATTCCGGCAGCGGCACCAAGAGCTTGTTCGCGTGTTTTACCTTCAACACGCTGGAGATGAGCAGCCTTTTTAAATACTCTCTCAGGAAGGCGTCTACCTACTGATTTCGCCATTATTAACCTCCACTAAATTTAGGATTCGGCTTCTTTTAGTCGAGCGTTGTATCATGCTTTTCTACCTTCCAATTCATCAACCTACTGCCCATAAAGAATTGGACCAACGCGCTGCAAGAATTGTATAAACTTCATAAATTGATCCATCTGCGGAGAAAAAGACTGATATGGCACCTGCTGTCCACTCTCTTGAGGAATTAGTGGATTAAAAGGCTGCGAACCTTGTACAAGACGTGGCTTTGGCAACTCATCACTTGCCTCTTGTCCACCTCTTGAACCCCCCATCAATGCCGCACCAAATTTACTCCAATCAAATCCACCACCTTGCTGCTGTGGTTGTGACACATAATCTGTATAAGGACCATAAGATTGTGGGGACTGCTGCTGAGTAAAATCGTAACCGTATTCGTATGCCATTATTCTGCCCTCGATAATGCAAGCCAAAGTTCATCATTAAACTTCTTATATTCTCCACTCTTATCCTTCCACCATCTCGCTCCTATATCGACTTCTCGAATATCCAGGTGCAAACCTGGTCGATTCCAAAACGGATACACACCAATACCGCCAAACGCAAACCGCTCAGCGGACATAAGCTGCCATCGTAGAGGCACTCCACGAAAGTCTAAGTCAACCGCATTGCCAAGATAATGTTGACTATTTTCCTCATGGCCCGTTCTTTCCCAGGCAACATGAATAATGCAAGGCGCCCCGTTATACTCCTTCTTAATAAAACTCGCCAGTTTATCGACGAGAAGAACGAGTCGTTCATTGACCTTTTTATAATCATCCTTCCACTCTTTTTTATCAAAATTCTTTATTTTACCCCAAAATGTTGGGATCACTTTGACAACTCTAGCAACTGACATCTAGTAATAGTACCCTTGATATTCTTCTCGTCTCCAACCCACTCTTTGATAACTCTCTCGCGCAGCTTATCACACCATTCATACGTCGTCGCGCCACCAGTGAAAATTACAGGCCCTCCAAATGACGGAAGATTGAGAGTGATAATAAAAATCCACGTTACTATCATCAATACCCCGTTGTTCGTGAACGCCCTTGCAGCATTAACTGAAAATCGTAATCTTCCTCAATTCGATTATTCGGCTCTGGTTCAGGATCATTATACATAAAGCGCACACAACGCGGAAAGTAGGAAAAGGCATCAATTAAGTCATCATGCTTGCCTAGCGGGAATTCTTTATATTCATTTACAAACTCATTCATAGACTCACGTATAAAAACATTCCCCGACTGAAAGTAAGGTGAAATAAGCCTAATACGCTGTTCTTTCGTCTGCTTATTCCCCGCCTTCACCGGCAGCACTGTAAAAAACTGTCCTGTTTCTTTCATATGCTGCTTAATGGAATATTCTATAAGCTTCTGCTGAGCAGAATCTTCATAGAAAATAGCACGAGTGCGCCAACGCGAGGAGAGAGTGAGAATACGATCAAGGAGTGTTTGAGTCTGCACCCGACCATGCCAGGCTTCGAGCAGATACACTCGGCGTGCTTCATCGACTCCAACAACGATCACCGCAGAGAAGTCGGCGTCTCGACGAAGGCTAGTTGCAATGTCAACAATGGTCACCCGATCAAACGAAAGCGGATCAACGACCCGACCATCATCAAGCTCAATCTTCCCCTTCTCCGAGAACGTGTAATGACGGAGCCAATCGGTGTTAAAGTCGTTGATCCCCTCGCCCTGTGGTCGATTCAGATAGAGCGCACCAAACATGTAGCTTCCGAGCTTCTCCCGGAGCCTCGCTAACTCCTGGAAAGAGAAGCGTTCGGGGAAGATCGGCTGGTCCCGCTCGATAGCACTCCGAACATGTTTCACGAATCCGAGAGGATTCTTCTCGCTTTGTTCGCCTTCCGTCTCTTCGATATGCGAATACAGGTCGCTAAAGGACCAACGAGTCCCAACAACAACAACCTCATCTCGGCCAGATACTTCAAGAAGCGACTCGACATAGGTATACCACTCAATTGCCTTCCTCATCAAATCAGGTGACGCTGCATGCTGATCGTTAATTAAGTCATCAAGCACAATTCGAGTGAAGTGACGAGAGACGACTGCGCCACCGACGCCGATAGTTGAGAAAGTCGGCTCCGGATAGTCCGTTTTGCGGGGTACAGAAGCCGAGCCGACATTCCACGTAATTTGTCTCGATGCGAAATCCGGCACGAGCTCTGGAAACAGCCACTGAAATACTGCATTCCTTTCAAAAATAGACTTAATTTTTGAAAGGAACTGCTCCGCGTTAGTTGCAGTAGCATTCGCAATGAGTATACGCTCTTCAGGACCGCGAAAGCGATCACGCGGCTCTTGAATAATCAACCACACTGTATACCCAATCGTTGCCAGGTGCGATTTGAAAAATGCACGAGGGAGCATGAGCAACTTTCGCGGGTGGGCTTGATTTTGAACAAACTCACAAGCCGGAAGGTGAACCGAGGTATTAAAATCACGAAAGCCGAGGACGGCTTTACAGAAAAAGTAGAGAGACTCCCGGCATTTCGCGCGCAGCAATTGTCGCTGCTGCTCGGAGTTATTATCCGTTATTAGTGTTGACAAGTCCGAGAATAGGGCTGTGCTCGACATCCTCGATAGCCTTCTCTTTTCCTCCTGACCGCATTTCCTTCATAACTTGGAACATAAACTCTCTCGTATCTTCATCTATCCCATTCATCTTATTCGATTCAACGAGAACACGCTTGCGTGGCATAAGACCGGAAATCTTTACCACGTCAAGCGATGCAAGTCTCTTAATTTCCTCCGTCACGCCAGCCTGAGAAATGCCAATAAGAGTATCGAGTGCGTTAGCAGCACCATTTATTGCGTTAATTTTGAAAGTCGCAACCCGGCTCCCAATTTCCGTAAAACGCCGCTCTATCTCAACCATCACTTCCGGCTTGTGTAGCACACCCGCAATAGCGCTAGTCGTCACGCCCCTTTCTGCCGCGATTTCCGCACGAGTGCGGCCGGCGAGGAAGGCGTTTACTATCTCTAGATCATAAGGAACGATTGCCATTTACTTTCTCTTATGCTGCATAGTGCAGAAATCTCTCAACTCTTCATGAAGAATCTCGCGGAGCACATAAGCCTGTGCGACAAAGACTCCATTTGTAATATTTTCCCTCACGCGAACTCTAAATTCTTGAACACGCCGGGCAGAGATAGATAATCCAGCTTCTTTGCTAACCGAATCTATAATATTAAGTAAATTATTAATGTCATCTTTCAAGTCCCTCGAAATAGATTCACCTGCTGGTGCCGCCTTCGCACTCTGTCGATATGCTTCCAAGCAAAATCCGATGAAGAATACCTTTTGCACAGAAATCGAGCACTTAGCCATTGAAGTAACCTCCATTTCTTATGAAGTAAACAACAAGAACAACCACAACAATGAGAATAACCAATCCAAGACCAACAACTATAACCTTACGATCACTCTCGTCATAATCAAAGTCGATATCCTCGTCTCTAGACGGCAAATTCCTACCAGTCCATGCACTATCCAGACCGGATTTCGTTCTTTTCAAGTCACTTTCCTTTGTTAAGAATGAGTCTACAGGAATTTTTTGCCTGTGTCAACATAATCTTACCGCGCGCTGTACCGTGGAGCCAGGGTCACCCCCTCCGACGAGCCTTCGCCTTCGGAGCCGGAGTTCCGGAGGCGCGAAACCAAGCGAAAAGTCGCAATTGCATCGCCAAGCGCAGAGTGCCAGTTTATATCATGTGTAGGAATTTCATAATATTCGCACGCTACACGCAAGGATTTCCCTCCAGAAGCTTTCATAGTATCAAAAATTTGGCGCTTGGGCATACGTAGCCCGGCTCGCTCAAGCTCCCGAAAGAGGAAATTCCCGTCAAAGCGCCAGTTGTGAGCTACATATTCATCGGGAAAGTGAATTAATGGATAGAAAAAGGGTAAGATTTCACTGAAAGTGGGTGCATTGGCGAGCATTTTGGAGTTCAACCCGTTCACCGGATTGTCAAAATAACACTCTGGATTTATGTATGTGCGAAGCGAGCCGTAAAGAATCTTCCAATTTGTGACCACACACCCAATCTCCACTATCCGATCATGTACCGGGTCCAGCCCGGTAGTCTCGAAGTCTATGATTAGAGAAAGCACGAGTAGTTATTCCTCACTTCGTTCGTTGCCCCACAGAATGCCTCTGAAAGTGCGTAGCTGGATCTGCAAGCACGTCGGCATCGCATAGAGGGCAAGATTCTGTACTTAAGCTATCAGCAATTCTGCGCAACAGCGCAAGCTGCTCTGCAATTATCGGATTATTAATCCCATCATTCTTCTGCGCCGACTGTACTACATGATACTTCCACGCTAACCATCCCAACACCATAGCCAGCACTTGCCAGAAGAATACACTCCCAATTCCTAATAAAATCGCTCCAGCTTTTCCAACTCCAAGCCATGCCGCACCTGCCGTCACAATTCCACCAGCCGTAAGCGACCCCTTAAACATCTCTGCATATCCTTGCCCTTGTATCTGCCAATACCTCAGCGTCCCTAACTTATATCCAAGTGGCTTCTTTCTCAATGCATCAAACGTGGAGGGATAAATAGTGAGTGGAAGAGGAATTGAATCGTCCTTCGGACCCGTGAGACAATCACAATCCGACCTATCATTCTCCCGTTCTTGCCACTCACTTCCCATATTCTTCATCCAACACTCGCCCTATCATCTGTTTAACTCTCCACATTACCTTAATTTACTCCACATTATTTTAGTCTCGTTTAAGTTATGTAGTGCGATTTGTGGAGACACGAGCCGAATCTCCAAACTACCAATCAGCCAATCATTCAATACTTTCTCTATCTGTTCTTGCCGCCGCTTCCCCATTAGCGGATAAAGATTAACCATCAGCTCTACTGCATTAAGACCCTCTATGTGAAACCGATACATTGTTTTGTATCTTCCATTTGGATGCGCAAATGGTTTGCCTTTTTGTTTTGTTCCAGTAATCTTGCAGGCTCTTTCAACTACATCTTCATCTGAAACTTTGGCATACACCGCCGGTCTTGGTCTTCCTTTACCCTTACGCTGCTTTAGCAGCGAAAAACTTCCTTCACCCTCTAGCCAACCTGCTAGCCAATTAAATTCGTTAATTAACATTTTTTAGTTTGATTTAAGTTATGTAGTGTGATTACACGTAACCCGAGCGAAGCGAGGGACAAATTGACATAGGGGGAGAGGGGTATGAAATGTAAAGACAATAAGACAATTGAGGAAGTAACTAGATGTAGTGGTGAGTGCCGGGCGGGACTACTAGA
>Ga0209416_1000615_pt1 | contig 35231 bp, 32 predicted proteins | sample RifGroF1_FD_184001 | JGI IMG/M metagenome (GOLD analysis project Ga0209416, IMG submission 184001) | Groundwater microbial communities from Rifle, Colorado, USA - Groundwater F1 (SPAdes) (version 2) | ecosystem: Environmental > Aquatic > Deep subsurface > Groundwater | place: Rifle, Colorado...
TTTGCTACAGAGATACCTGTGCCATTAAAGAATTTTGATAATGCTAGATTTGATTCTCTTAAGCTGAGATTGTCTAATCATGTGAATGGGATGAAGAAGGATTTAGATTAGGGTAGTTTATGCTTCACATTATTGTAAAAGCTAATTCCAAAGAGAGTAAGGTTGTATTTAAGGAAGATATTTATCATGTATATACTAAATCTCCTGCTAAGGAAGGGAAGGCGAATGATGCAGTAGTATCTTTGTTATCTGAATATTTAGATATACCGAAGAGTAACATAGAGATAAAGAAAGGATTGAAATCCAAGAGTAAATGGGTGGAGGTCTCCTAATTAGGAATATCAGTACTATAGCCTGAAGTTTCTGAAATATACAAGCTCTGAGCACATGATATAATCAAATGTGGATGAAAAAACAAGGTTCTTACAATTAGGAAAATATACAAAAAATTGTCCAGAATGGTTATTAGAAAAAGTTAAGGGAATTGATAATTCTATTGTGGATGAAGAATATATAAAGAAAATAATCCGGATAATAGATGCTGAATTCGATCCAGATAAGTATGAGATTTATAATACTAATAAAATTAGAGAATCTCGTCTGATTACTGTAAATAAGGTATTAGAGAAAAGACAGATGTCATGTGGTGCTCTTGCATCTTTGGTTGCATCTATTCTTAGAAATCTTGGAGTACCAACGAAGATAATTCATGGAAGATACATTGAAAATAATCCAGAAAAGAGACATGCTTGGAATGAGGTTTTGCTTGATAATAACCAATGGGTTCCGTTTGATATAAAAGGTAAAAAGCGAGAAATAAATAAATATTATGTAAAAGAGTTAGAAGTTGTAGATTGGGAAGAAATAGAGGACAGGATTGATTCAATATAGTAATCCATGATTTTCCTTTATATGATGGTGGGCTATACTTTGTAACATGGAACTTAAAACCAAAACTATCCTTGTTTACTTTCTTTCCTAATTGTATTGTTTACCCATTCCTCTGGATTTATTCCTGTCTTATTACAGAAAGCAAATATTAGTGTCAATAAGTCCCCTATCTCTTCTGGTATTGGGTCTGTATCTCCTAAACTCTTTTTATATCCTGGATGTTCTGCTAGGAATCTTCCACTTACCTCCCCTAGTTCTTCTTGCATCGCAATGAGAAGTAATTCAGGGGCTGTATCCCAGCCATTATCTTTATACATTTTAGCAACTTTATTTTGAAGTTCTTTCATAATTGATGAATATTGTTATTGAAATATGAATGGGCGATACGGGACTCGAACCTGTGACCTCCACAATGTCAATGTGATGCTCTAACCAGCTGAGCTAATCGCCCTCATTAGTACATATTTTACCATCTTTCTTTGTATTATGTATAATAAAAATATGAATAAACAACTAACAAAAGAACAAAAACTACTCCTTGAAAAAGTATTTACTAAAACAATGGAACAATACAAACAAGCAATACTAAGATTACAAAACTCCTAATGATTACCAAACAAGAACTAAAATATATTGCACAACTCTTCTCAGATTACATGATTAAAGAGATTAACAATGATCCAGGATATATTGTTAAAGATGAAGGGAGATTAGAAAGCTCTCTTACACAACCATTCCAAAGTATAGAGGGAAATGAGTTGTACCCCACTCTAGTAGATAAAGGAAGTATGTTGTATTACTTCTGTATTAAGAACCATCCATTTGAAGATGGAAACAAAAGGATGGGAATATTCTCTCTACTACTTTATCTATACAAGAATGGCTACTGGTTAGACGCTACTAATGATGAACTATTTGATATGACTTTATATACCGCATCTAGTAAAGTAGAAGATATGGCTAAGGTTGTAGAAAAGATTAAGAAGTTTGTAGAAGAACACCTAGTTACTTCTGTTTAGGGAATTTTACAAAAGATATTTTCTTTTTTAAATCCTCAATGCTCATTCTCCCATCTGAAGTTCTTTTTCCTGTGACTTTATTATATTCATCTTGTATGTATGACAAAGAGCTTTCAAGAGGTTGAAGAATTATCTGTATCTTTCCGTTAGCCATGACGATTGGAAGCATGACTAATGCAAAACTCCCACCCTCTATGAAATATACTCTTTGGAAAGAAATTGGAGCTAAAGGATATGTTTGAACATCATTCACAATATCATTTGTATAAACAGGATCAAGAATATTCGTAGCGTTTACGGTCAATAACTTAATTGGAGAATCCTGATCCACAGAAATTTTGTTCATATAGCGATCGATATCTTCTAAGGTGACATCACTTACCTCGTCTGAAATAATATCGGACTTAATACCATACTCATACATCTGGTCGATATTATGAAGAATGAAGGACAAAGCCTCTTGCTTATGTGCCTCTTCTATTTTAGTTGAATTATCTAATGTCATTATCTTTTTCTAATAACTTTATCTATTAACCCATACTCCTTTGCTTCCTTTGCGGTGAAGTACTTATCTCTATCTGCATCCTTCTCTATCTGCTTTACACTCTTACCAGTTTTTTCTGAAAGGAATTCATAAAGAAGCTTCTTTGTTTTTAATATCTCCTCTGCCTCTATGGCAATATCACTAGCCTGACCCTCTACCCCACCAATTGGCTGATGAATATGTATCTTGCTATTTGGTAATGCAAACCTCTTACCTTTGGTACCATTAGCTAAAAGCACTGTACCCATGGATGCAGCAAGACCAACCGCTATTGTAGATATCTCGCACTTGATGTAATTCATTGTATCTAAAATTGCCATACCTGCTGTAATCTGACCACCCTGGGAGTTTATGAACATCTGAATATCTTCCTTAGGATTCTCTTTCTCTAGGAAAAGAAGTTGTGCTACTACAGTATTTGCCATCTCTGTTTCAATTGGACCTGTTACAAACAAAATCCTATCCTTAAGAAGTCTGGAGTAGATATCGTAGGCTCTCTCGCCATCTCTGTCTTTTTCAATTACTGTTGGTATTAAATACATGTTGTAAAAAGATTAAATTAATCTTTATGTGTATCCCCGAAGACCTCTTTTCTAAAATGGTCAAAAGCTTTCTCTTTCTCATATACCGAGTGAACATACTCTCTCCACTTAGGATCATCATATACACTAGTATCCCTATCCTTTGGAGCTGACTTCTTTATTTGTTCTATCCTTTCATTTAAATCTGCCTCAGATACAGAGATCTTGTTTTCTTTTTTGTAAATCTTCAAAAATACATCTGTCTCTAATGCCTCTCTTGCATCCTTCTCCCAAAGCTCTCTCATCTTTTCAATGGTTAGATTTTGTGTCTTTATGAATTCCTCTGGTTTAATACCTCTCTGTTGCATATCGTAGATGAAAGATCTTTCTCTCTCACTTGCTTCAAACTTCACAGCTGGAAGTGGTATCTCAATCTTTGAAAGGGATATTGCCTGTACAAGTGCATCCTCTTCTCTTTTGTGCAGAAGCATATGCTCTTTCTGTTCTTTGAGAGCCTCTTTAATATATTTCTTTAGAGATTCCAAATCTTTAACCTTTTCAATCTTTAACATCTCTGCAATCTCAACTGCCCATTTGTCATTAACCTCTTTTGTTTTAGTCTCCCTGTTCTTTTGTATCTCATCTATCGCTGTGTCAATCTCTGCTTTTGTTATCTTTGCTTCCTCTTTCTCTATCTTAACCTTCTTCATATTGCCCAACTTAAACTCTGGAAGTACTGTAATCTCAATCGTAAACACAACATCCTTGTCATCTTCTAACTTTGGAAGATCTTTGTATGTTGGAGGAGCGATTGGTTCAATACTTTCTTTCTGAATTGCGGTGTTAATGTAAAGTGGAGCTAGCTTGTCTAATGTTTCGATTTTTAATTCTCCCTTAAGGTCACTCTCTAGCAAATCTGTTGGAACTTTACCCTTTCTAAAACCTTTAACACTTGTATCTTTAAGATGGTCTTTAAGCAAAATGTTGTAACTATCTTTAAAGCTATCTTTAGGAATTGTAATTTTCAATTCAACTGTCTCTTTAGAAATCTCTTTTCTCTCGTAAAACTGTTCCATGTATTTAGGGTTTAAATTAGTAAATTTGTGTGAAAAGTCTACACTTTTTTGTATAGTTTGTCTAGTTTTGCCGTTACTACCAAGCGTTTGTGATTAGTCCAAAGTGGAGTGCATGTGATTAGTGTAACTCTGTAGTCGTCGGTTTGCATTAAAACGGATGTGTCATTTGGATCTACCTCTTTAATATTTGTAACAATGTATGTGTACTCGCCACCCTCTCCTTGGAGTATGACGCTGTCCCCTACCCTTACTCTGTCTAGATTGAAGAAGGTGTTTTTAGCAGGAGGAAGATACTGGAATCTGTGTGCAATGATTACGGAATTGCCTTGTACTCCAGGATATACCGAGGTTGGGAAATGCCAGAATCCTCGCATCATTGTTTCAGAGCTTAAACCTTGGGATATATATCCCTCGATATTTACAGAATTAATAATTACCTTTGTTTTCGTATCTTCAAGAAGAGTATCTTTGAGAATTATGTTCTCTGCTTTAAGTGATTCCTCCATACTGTTGGTTCCAAGAATCTCTTGTGCAAAGACATCTGTACTTGGAGATATCTGTGTTAAGAGATTGATGGAAATCTGTTTTGTAAATCTATATATGTCGAAAGAATTCTTCTTAAGGACTATGTCGTTATATACTGGGTATACTAAGAAGTATACAAGCGGTACTAGTGCTAATAGTAGAAGCGTTACTGTTATTGTTATTTTCAATCCTTTGTTCATCTGCTCAAAGATAGTTGCATTAATTTATGTATTATACTATTCTAGAAAGAGAAGGTATATAAATTTTAATATAGGTTTAGCGTGGCAAAGAAAAAATCTAAATCTAGTATACAAACTGCGCCAAAGAATATTTCAAATAAAAAGGATTCAATGCTCTCTAAAGTGGAGATAAAGAAACCTCAAGATCAAGAGAAGATCTCACGAATAGTGGGAACCATTTTCATTGTCTTGGGTGTTCTATTGATATCTTTTGGGATATATTCATTTGTTAAATACAACAGAAATCCTGAGATGAATACTCAGTTAGAATCTCCCGTTATGGTCGGAATAAACGAATTGACCAAAGAGGATTCTGTAGTAATTCGTGGTTCTGCAAATGGATATGATCAGGTATTCATTTATGTAGATGGTGAGGAAATTGAGAGAGTAAAAGTTGCTAAAGACGGTTCCTATGAATATACCCTGAATCTTGTAGATGAGGGTAAATATGCTGTTACCGTTGCTGGAGTAAAAGGTTTTCCAAGAAGATATATATCTCCAACTTCTGAAGTTCTTACTGTAACAATAGACAAGACAGCACCAACAATTTCAAAGATTAAATACCCTGCAGAGGTTGGAACAGAAACATTCTCCTTAACTGGAGTTGTTGAACCAAATGCAGTAGTTACAGTTAAGAGAGGTACGGGATTGTACAGAGCAACATGTGATAAAAATGGTAACTTTAAAATCTCTGGAATAGTCTTAGAGGTTGGTCCAAATATTTTTAATATTGAACTCAAGGATGAGGCTGGTAACGAATTGAAGGTTGAAGAAAAGGTAAGAGTAATATATTCGAAAGATAGTAGCGTAAATGGTGAGGCAGTAGATGACACCTCTATTCCAGTAGCTGCAGGAGAATTGGATAGTGCTATGTCAGTTATATTAGGGAATAAGTTAATGATTCTCTTTGGTATCTTAGCTTTGGTTGGAATGTTCTCAAGTACAGGTGTGCTACTGTACAAAAACAGAAAGGCTTAGCTTTTAAGGGGGAGTTAAATACTCCCCTTTTTCTCTAGTATATGTGTGTAGATAATTGGTATAATCATATCAGTAAATTTTTCTAAATATTCAATGAAAAAGATATTTTCTTTTAGAGATACGAGTAAAGAATTGAAAGAGGAAGTTGCAGAGAGAAGAGAGCTTGCAGAGGTTTTGGATTACCAAAGGAAAGAGGGAGATCATAGACCACTAGTAGTTGTAGAATTCTCTTGGAAAATAGTTCTTTTTTTTCTTTTACTTCTTGCAGTAATATTCTGGGGTAAACAGCTTTCGACTGTTGTTATTTTTGTGTTTCTTGGATTTGTATTTATGACTGCTGCAAAGCCTGTTGTAGACTGGTTTATTAGCAAGAAGATATCAAAGGGTTGGGCTGCTTTTATTACCTATTTACTTGGTATTCTAGTATTTTTAGGATTATTCTCAATTGTTATTATTCCTTTTGTCAGCCAATTATCTGAATTTGTAGCAGTTCTCCCAACATGGATTTCTCAAGAGATAGCAAATTTCAAAGGAATTTCTTTCGGAGGATTTTCATTAGATGCAAATGCAGTATCTACATATGTAACAGATTTTTTCAAAAATCTTCCAACTGCCGATGGATTTAAAAATATTACTGGAGCACTCTCTTCATTTTTTAGTACTACCACACTTGTCATAACATCATTGATCTTCTCGGTATATATGGTCTTGGAATATGATTCTCTTTTGGAGTTGGGATTAATTAGAATCGCAGCAGATGAGAAAAGAAACAGAGTTAAAAAATTGTTTGTAGATGTACAGAAGAAGTTAGGCAGATGGTTACTCGGTCAGCTTACAGTAAGTACAATCGCTGGTATTGTTGGTGGAATACTTCTTACCATAGTAGGTGTTCCTTTTGCTCTTCCTCTTGCAGTATTCATTGCCCTTTTTGATGCAGTTCCAAACATTGGAGCTACAATTGCTATCATTCCATCAGTTATTGTTGCTTTACTAACTGTAGGTCCTGTTGGTGCAATAATCGTATTCTTAGGATTAATAATATATCAGCAGATTGAAAACAGTTTCATAGTTCCAAAGATCATGGGAAATGCAGTTGGAATAAAACCTGTTATGGTTATGCTTGGGGTTGTAAGTGCCCTACTCCTTTTTGGAATCTTTGGTGCTCTTGTTGCTGTACCAGTTATGGTTTTAGCAAAGATTGCCTACGAATTTTACATAGACTTGCAAAAATTAAAAGCTAAAGGTATCGTTTAGTAGTATATAACCATTATTTAACTGCCAAGTATACGAATGGACAATAGTGATGCAAAAAAGAGCAATGTATTCTTTTTCGAAGATTTCTCATCTAAGGATTTAAATGAAAACCGAGTTGGTAGAAAGGGATTAAGTCTCTTCCAGCTTAAGGATATGGATGTTCCAGTTCCAGATTTTTTTGTAATTTCAAGCAAGGTATTTTTAGATTTCTCTGTTAAGGCCCTTGCTTCAGAAGAAAAAAAACTACTAGATAAGGGTAGAAATCCAGAGGGAGAGGAAATTGCTGATGTATTCCTAAAAAATGATTTAGGAAAAGAAGTAGAAGAAGAAATCCTAAGTGCATACACAAGACTATCCGGATTTTCTGACGCTTGGGTATCTGTAAGGTCCTCTGTAGTATTCCCAGAGAACAAAGAGGTCTCTTTCAGCGGCATATTTTCTACAGAATTAAATGTTAGACATTTCTCAGATTTGTTAGGTGCAGTTAAAAGGATTTACGCTTCCATGTTTACTGACGATGTTGTTGCGTATGCATCTAAAATGGATGTAGATCTCTCAGAGGTAAAGTTAGCAATTGTAATACAGAAGATGGTTCAGTCAGAGATATCTGGAGTTGTATTTACAATCGACCCAATAACACAAGATGAGAGTAAATTAAGTATTGAAGCAGTATATGGTCTTGGAGATGTAATCTCCCTAGGAGAAGTTACCCCAGACTCATACACCTTGAACAAGAGAGACTTAAGTATTGTAGAAAAACATATCGCTCCTCAAGAGTGGATGAAGATTAGAACTATGAACCAAGGGAAGGGAAGAAGAGGAAACGAGGAAAAGATAAAGATTTCAAATACCTGGAGTCACAGACAGAAATTAAATGACAAAGATATGCAAGAAATATCTAAGATTGCTCTAATAATCGAGAACAAGTCCAGAGAGGTACAAAATGTCGAATGGGTTATCTCTGGTGGAAAGGTTTGGGTTTTGCAAAACAAACCTCTGTTTGGAGAACATCGAGACAGAATTGTTGTTGGAGATATGAATATGGCCAAGAGGAATCTCCGAGAAGTCATAGTTGCACTTTTGGAAAGATATCGAGGAGAGGAAATGCTTGTGTCTCAAGCGATGTCTGAAGCTCAGAGAATAGTTCAAAGAAGTAGCAATGAGGTTGGGGAGAAATTTGAAAAATTAGTTGATATTGCAAAGCAGAAAACAGAGGAAGCAAGAGAAAACAAAACGAAGATTGATGATTTTGTCCTCTCAGGTGTGGGTGCTAGCTTTGGTGTAGCCGTAGGAAAAATCTCCATAGTAGAAGGGTTTGTAAACAAGCAATTTAATAATAAAGACATACTATTAGTAAAAAAGTATTCTTCAGAAATGGAATCCATGATTATCTCCTGTGGTGGTGTAATTATGGAAACTGGAGGTTTAACAAGTGATACCGCTATCCTTTGTAGAGAGTGCAAGATTCCAGCCATAGTTGGAGCCCAGGGAGCATCTGAAATTCTTAAGGATGGAGATATGGTTAAGTTAGATGGTAATGCTGGAAGCATATATAGACAAATTGAAGAGAAGGAAGAGACACTACATCCTGTTGTAGAGGCATACGGAGATGGTAATGTCGTAAGTGTAGATCTTCTTGAAAAGAAAGAAGTTAAGGAAGAGGTTAAGGTTGAAGAGGAGAAGCCAGGTCTTGTAATTCCAAGAGACAGTACTCTCTCCCCTTCTGCAACAAAGGTCTTCTCTATGTGTACTCTACCCGCCAAAGAGATGCTCAATACTGTTGGTAATTCTAATGGCATTGTCTATGTAGATTTAGATGAGATCATGCTACAAGATGGACGACATATTCTCTCACATGTTGAGCAGAAAAAATTTGTAGATTACTCTACCAAGATATGTGAGAAGGTTTTGGAATATGTAGAGTTAGCACAGGGAGACGAAGTAGTACTTTCAATTGGTTCTGGTACTGTAGAGAAGTTTAAGGCTCTTGTAGGAGGTAAGGAATTCGAAAACAGTGCCCTTTCAGATGAAGTGTTTGGTGGCACACGTTACATAAATAACTTGGAAATGTTTAGACGGGTTCTGAAGATAGTTAAAAGAATTCGTAATGTTTACAAAAAGAGAAATGTATCTTTGGGTATTCATGCTCCAATGAATGAAGATATTATGAAAGAGTTAAAGAAGATTCTTCTAGGAGAAAAACTAAGAAGAAGTTCTTCCTTTAGTCTCTATGCCATGTTAGATAATCCTTCTGAAGTCATCCTTGCAGATGAGATAGTGAATACCAAGATAGATGGTTTAATTCTAAATATGCCAAGAATTGCAAAGCAGATGCAGGGGATTAAACTAGATGCAAAGAATGCCAAATATGATTTAGGAAGAAATAGTGTGTTTAAGATAGTGGAAAATATATTGGAAGTTGTAAAGAACAAAGAAACCAAGATCATAGCCATAGTTGAAGATAGTAATCCTCTACTTAGATTCTGTATTCAATCTGGAGTGTATGGTGTTTCTGTATTACCAGAAGATATTGTTGAAGCAAGGAAAGTTGTTTCTGAAGAAGAAACAAAATTAATCCTTGGGAAGTAATTCTTTGTTAGTCAAATATTCTTTAAGAATATTTATGTCTTTTCTCGTAATATGTACGAACAAATGCTCTGTATGGGAATTTTTCTTCTTCAATAAATTTGCTGTTTGATAGATTCCCCAATTACAGAAAGATGTAGTGTAAGAATTGTTTATCCCTATATTTTTGTATCCTCCCTTTGGATAGTTTAGCGAAAAAGAGTCTGCTCCATCGTGAAGTATTTCCCCTTTATTAAATTTGTTAACGCCTTTTGTTTCAAAAGTAGATTTTTTATTTGTTTTTGCTATACCAAGAATTAATGAATAGGATTCAGTGGTTAGTTCTTTGTCGATTAACTGAATATCCTCTTTCAGTTTATTAAGAACAAGGATCTTGCTTGAAAGAGTTTGGAGATCTTCAATCCATGGGAATGTGCGATACGTATAAATGAGAATTTTATTCATATTCACATTATATTACAAATGCGAACATTTCTCTTATTATAGGATTTCATGATATACTTTTTCACACATGGAAAACACACCTATGATGAGACAATATCAGGGTTTTAAGAAGCAATACCCAGATAAAATACTACTTTACAGAATGGGAGATTTTTTTGAAACCTTTGGAGAAGACGCAAAAATAGCTTCCAAAGTACTAAACATTACCCTCACAACAAGAGACAAAAAAAACAACCCTACTCCACTTGCTGGTTTCCCACACAAAGCCATAGACCAATACCTTCCTAAACTAATTGAAGGTGGTTACTGTGTAGTAGTAGTAGACCAATTAGAAGACCCCAAGTTTGCAAAAGGAATTGTTAAAAGAGGAATTACAAGAATAGTAACACCTGGAACACTAGATGGTGAGAAAGCAAAAAGTTCTAAAAACCAGTACCTAGCAGCATTCTCTAAAGAGAAGACCCTAACCTCTGTTGCCCTGTGTGATGTCTCCACAGGTGAGTTTCTCTTAATATCTGAAAGTAACAAGAAAGACATAGCAAACAGAATACTAACCTCATATGATCCAGAGGAAATACTCCTTATTGAAGGAGAGGAAAGTTTTAGATTTGACAACAAACCAGTTCACTTTGTATCTAAAGGTCTAAAAAACAAACAATACTCTGCAGAGGTATGCAAAGATTTCTTTGACTTGAAAAGTATTGAAAGCCTTGGTATTGAAGGAGAATCGCTAGATATTGTAAGTGTTGCAATGATACTGGAATATATTAAAGAGACCCAATTAATGTCTCCTAAGCATATCCAGAAACCTAGAAAGGTTAGTATAGATAATACAATGGTCTTGGATAGTGCAACCATCAGGAATCTGGAATTGGTAAGAAACGCATACTCTGGAGACATATCTAATTCCCTACTCTCTGTACTAGACACTACCTGTACTCCAATGGGCAAAAGACTCCTCTTCTCATGGATTTTAAACCCCCTTTTGGACAAAAAGAGAATAGAAGAAAGATTAGAAAAAGTAGAAAAGTTGTTTACTAAGAAAAATGAACTAGAACGAATAAGAGAAAGGCTAAGTGAAATTGGAGATGTAGAAAGAATTGTAGGAAAGATTGGTCTTGGAAGAGTCAATGCCAGAGATTTCAATTATTTACAAACCTCGCTTAAAAATTTCTTAGAGATAGTAGATATATTGAAGAAAGAATTCAAGATATCTTTCGAAACAGATAAAAAGCTAATTGAAGAATTAATCGCTAAGATTGAGAAAACAATCTCCGACTCTCCTCCTCTCTCTCTTCTAGATGGAGATATACTAAAAACAGGATTTAACAAAGAGGTAGATGAACTAAGATCTCTCTCAGGAGATAGCAAAACCTGGTTGGAAGAATTTGAAAAGAAAGAGAAAAAAGACACAGGTATATCTTCTCTTAAAATTAGTTTTAACAAAGTATTTGGATACTACATAGAGGTAACCAATGCACATAAAGAGAAAGTCCCAGAAAGATATATTAGGAAACAAACCCTTGTTAACGCAGAAAGGTATATTACCGAAGAACTTAAGGAAAAAGAAAACATTATTCTCAATGCACAAGAAAAAGTATGTTCACTGGAATACCAGTTGTTTTGTGAATTCAGAGATTCGTTCTTTCCTGTATTAAGTGAGTTACAAAAATGTTCCCAGTATCTTTCTAACATTGATGTTCTTTCCAATTTCGCACATGTTGCGCACCAGAACAACTACTGTAGGCCAGAGATATTTGAAATGGGTGAAAAAGATGGTGTCATTAATATTGAGAAAGGAAGACATCCAATCATTGAGAATATTGTTGAAAGTGAGTTCATTTCCAATGATACACAACTAGATGCAAAAAATAATCGTATGTGTATACTCACTGGACCAAATATGTCTGGAAAGTCTACATATATTAGACAAGTTGCAGTTATAGTTCTAATGGCACACATTGGAAGTTTTGTTCCAGCTAAAAAAGCAAGTATCTCTCTTGTAGACAGAATCTTTACAAGAGTTGGAGCCTCAGATGATTTGGCAAGAGGAAGAAGTACCTTCATGGTAGAAATGGATGAGGCTGCAAATATTGTTAACAATGCTACTAAATACAGCCTAATTGTCCTAGACGAAATTGGTAGAGGTACAAGTACATATGATGGTGTAAGCATAGCTTGGGCCTTGGCAGAGTATCTAATATCTGAGACTCAAGCCAGAACTCTTTTCGCTACACACTATCACGAGCTTCTTAAACTTGAAGAGAAATATCCAGATGCAGTAAAAAATTACAACGTGATGGTAGAAGAAAATCTTGAGGAAGGTACTGTAATATTTCTAAGAAAAATTATAGCTGGTGGTACGGACAGAAGTTACGGAATATATGTTGCTAAGATGGCAGGTTTACCAAACAAGGTAATTAAAAGAGCAAATGAAATTTTAGAAAGTTTTGAACAGGAAAGTATGTTTGTAAAGAAAAATGGATTAAGAGACATTAATGTTCTTAATTCATCTTCGAGTGTTTCCAAAAACGGAAATTCTGGTCTCCAGTATCCTTTGTTTACAGCAAAAGATTCTGAGATTGAGAAAGAGATACAGTCCATGGATTTAGATAATTTAACCCCAATAGAGGCGTTAAATAAAATCGTTGGTTGGAAAAAGAAGATTTAGACAGACAGATAATATCCAAAGCCATTTCTACTCTTCACTATGTTAATTCCTGTATGTTTGATAAACTTTCTTCTCAATCTTGAGATATTTACCGTTAAATATCCTACTGAGATTTCTCTTTGTAATATGTTCGATAAATAATTAATCAACTCTGTTCTGGGACAAGTAGAAGATTTCTTTAGCAAGTAGTTGAGGATTAATTTCTCTGTATTGGAAAGTAATATCCTGCAACCTCTATATATGGCGTAATTGTTGTTTAAATAAAGTGAAATCCCCCTATCTCTTAAAACCATATCGTCTGTTTCTGGTATTAAAGAAAGAATCTTCTTGATTGCTGGCTCCAAGAAGAGAGTAATCGATGAAAGAAAGAATATGTTGTTTATTCTGTATCTGTAATACATATAAATCTGTTCCTGGGAAATTTCTTTGCAGAAAATAACCACAGAATCGGAGAGATTTTTTTGGCAAATCGAAAACAAGAGTAAGTTGTAGTCTCTGCTATTTTGAGATTGAATGTCTTGGTCTATGATAATTACGGAAAACGTTTCAGTATCAATATATTCTTTTGCTGAGGTTGTGGTATTACAACTAAAAATACTTCCAGTAAGATGCAGATTCTCTCTGATTAATTGTTTAAATCGTGCAGAATTAGAAATCAGAAGAAATCTTGTCTGCCGAAGATTTTTCATACTCTACTATTTTAAAGGAAGAATACTTACAAAAAGATTACAGTGAATTAATTATTAGGCTTGAAAGTTGATGGCAATTCGGATATATTTAAGGTATTAATTAATGCAAAATTTCAATGAGATATAGTGTCGGTATAACAAATAGCTCTAAAAAACCAATGGGCTCAAGATCTTTGAAAAGGATGGATTTTGCGAGATACAATAATTTCAAGAAATATAACCTCTCTAATAGGAAGGCAGTAAAGGGTGAGAAAAATACAAACGTTTCTGGGAAACAATTAACCTTCAAGAAGAAACTAAAAAAAGCACTATATATCTTAGTAGGTATAGGATTCTTTCTCGGTTGTTTAGTACTTCTTGGACTTGGTTTGTATCTTAAGAATCTTCAGACATCTTTACCCTCTCCAGATGAATTAGTTGAGAGAACTTCTGATCAGAGTACACAGATCTTTGATAGAAGTGGTAAATTGCTCTATACGGTATATGGCGATCAAAACAGAGAGTTTGTATCTATAGATAAGATTCAAGAACATACTAAATGGGCACTCTTGGCAGCAGAAGACATCGAATTCTACCAGCACAAAGGTGTAGATTACATGGGTATAGCAAAGGCAGTAATACAGAACTTCACAGCAGGAAGTGTTGTTAGAGGTGCAAGTACAATTACACAGCAGTTAGTGAAAACAACAATTCTGTATGATGTCCTTGGAGAAGAGGCCTACAAGCAAACATACTCAAGAAAAATTAAAGAGGTTTTGATTACGATGCAAGTTGAACAGACTTTCAGTAAGGATGAGATTTTACAGATGTATATGAATGAAATACCTCTTGGTGGTGTTAACTATGGATTTGAGGCGGCAGCAAATGCATACTTTGGAAAAAATGTTGAAGATTTAGATTTGGCAGAGAGTGCATTGATTGCAGGTTTGATACAGAGCCCAGGTATATATTCTCCTTTGTATGGTACCAATCCAGACCTTTCAAAGGTGAGGCAGACATATGTTCTTGACCAGATGTTAAAACACAAAAACCTGACTGGTGTTACAGAGGAAGAGATACAGGCAGCTAAGGATCAGGTGCTAGTTTACAACACGAAGAGAATTGATATTAAAGCTCCCCACTTTGTATTCTATGTTAAGAGTTTGTTAGAGAAAGAATTTGGGGTTGATCGTGTAGAAAGAGGTGGATTAAAAGTTACAACTTCCCTAGATTCTTCAATCCAGCAGATAGCAGAAGAAGAAATTGCAAAGGGAGTAGATGGAGCAAAGAGATACAATGTACACAATGGTTCAATGGTGGTGATAGATCCAAAGACGGGTCAGCTTTTAGCAATGGTAGGTTCTGTTGATTACTGGAATGTTGATGATCCAAGGGTTGATGGAAATGTAAATATTGCATTAAGTAACAGGCAGATGGGTTCCTCAGTTAAGCCTTTTGTATATTTAACTGCCATAACCCAAGGTTACGGACCATGGATGGTTGCTCCGGATTTAAGTCAAATAAAGTTTGGGACCTATGATCCAAAGAACTGGGATAGTAAATATATGGGAGTTATAACTTCTAGAAAAGCCATTATAGAATCTAGAAATGTCTCAGCTGTTTACAATCTTCAGCTTGTTGGGATAGATGCTTTCCTTCAGACTATGCAGAAAGTTGGTGTCACGAATTTCTCAAATAAAGAATCGTACGGATTGAGTCTTGCCCTTGGTTCTGGTGAAGAAAAACTTCTAGAGCACACTGCTGGCTTTGCAGTATTCGCGACAGGTGGTATAAAGCGAGATGTTATCTCCATACTTAAAGTTGAGGATTCCAAGGGAGAGATTTTGAAGGAAGCAGATGACAACAAGGGTCAAAGAGTCTTTGATGAAAAAGAAATTTATCTTCTAAACTGGATGCTTTGTGATTTGGGTGGGATGAATGATAGACCAAGTAATGCGAAATATACTGTAAACAAGACAAGAATTTGTGGAAAAACAGGAACAACAGATGGCCCAAAGGATTTAACCACAATCCTGTATCATCCTAATTTGGTAGTTGGGGTATGGAATGGAAATAACAATAACAAGGTTTTGCCAGGTGCATGGGGTTCTACAGTACCTCTGGGTATTGCTAATTCATTCATGACAAGGGTAGCTGGTAAATACAAGCCAGCGACATACAACAGGCCTGCAGGAGTGCTGTCAACAACTGTATGTACAGATACCGGTGCGACTCCAGCAGAAGGAGTCTCTTGTAAGAAGGAGTCCTCTGTATATATTTCTGGGAGAGCTCCACAGGTTGACAACAGAAAAGCATATGAGATATGTAAGGCTAATGGTTTGATACCAGAGAATCTTGAAGCAGCAAGAAAGTATGGCCTTACAACTACAAAGATTGTACTTTCTACAACCTTGGAGAATCAGTATCAGAGAGATGCTTACAGCAAATATTTGTTAAGCATCAAGAATTCTGCATATCTATTTAAAGCTCCCGCAACAGGTATTTGTCCTCTACCTTTAGGTCCTGACAATGCACCTTTAATAGAATTAACAAAACCAACAAGTGGGCAGAAGATTGTTAAGGGCAATAACTTAGAGATTACGGGTTCCGTGTCTGTAATGGAGAGCATAGCAACCTTTGACGCTAAGTTTGACGGTACTGCAATCCTTGGTGCTACATATAATCCTAATGGTACATTTGCAATTAATTACTTTGTAGATGCCTCTACTCCAGTAGGTCTCCATACTGTAAGCATAACTGTCGTAGATAACAAGGGAAAGAGTAGTACAAAGAGTGTTGTAATTGATGTAACGGCTTCAGAAGCAACCTAGATAATAACCGCTTTGAATTTGTTTTTTAAGCTTCTTCCTATCTGCTCGATTATTTCAGAGATATCTTTATTATTTAATGTTTTACTACTGTGTCTTAAGATTACTCTGAAGGTGATCTTCTTGTTGAGATCCTTGTTGTCTTTGGAATATATATCAATACAAGAGATCTCTCCCCAAAGTTCACCCCTATTAATAATCTTTTTTATTTCGTTTTCCAAAGCAATATATTGAGTATCTTTAATAACCTCCACACAGATATCGTTTATACTTGCTGGATATTTAGGCATCTCCTCGTACTGTTTGTTTTTCTGTTCTACATTAAGCAAAGCATTTAGATCAATCTCTAATCCACTGGAGTATATTGGTAATTTGAAATTATCTACCACCACAGAATTAAACTCCCCTATTACACCAAGGACTGTATCATTGTACTTTATCAATGCGGCTCTATTAGGCTCAAAAGAATATATCAAGTTTTTAATATTTGCTGGAAGCTCTTTCTCACTACTCTCAGAGATCAAAGAGTACTGAATTCCTTCAATATGTAGCGTGGAGAATATCTTCTCAAGGTATCTCTTTGCTAAGTAGTAAGCAGAAGTCTTAGAGTTGTTTGTAGCGTCACAGATGACCATAGAGAGAGACCAGGACTCTATTGGGAGACCTGTTCCATCTACAATCTGTCTTTGGTGTGCTATGTTCATTTCAAAGAGTGCAAACTGATTAAATCCTCTTTGGATATTCTCTTCGGTCTTTGTTAAAAGAGAAGATATTAAGGATGTTCGCATTAATGAAAGCTCTGGAGCTAGCGCATTTTTTATTCTAAATGCAAACTCTGGATCCTGATTACATTTCTTTAATGTTTGAACATCGGTAAAGCTGTATGTATCTGTCTCATTTGCACCACTATTTGAAAGGATCTCTCGGATTCTTCTTTTTAAATTATAAAGATTGTTAATCCTGGATGGTTTTATTATCCTGGAAGGTAATTCTAGCTTTATATTGTTGTATCCATATATTCTCCCGACATCCTCAAAGATATCTTCTTTAATATCTATATCCATACGCCAGTAAGGAATAGATATTTTTACATTCTCCTTCTCTTCTTTCTCTATCCCATACTCCATATTTGAAAGAATCTTTTCAACAGTTTCTTTATCCAAGTCTGTTCCAAGATGTGTATTTAGAGAAGCAAGAGTGAACGAAAGTGACTTGGTTTTCTGTGGTAGCGCATATATGTCTACTATCTCTGATGCTATTGATGCTTGTGTCAGTTCCTTAATTAATTCAATTGTTTTATTTAATGTTGGAATACATGTATCTGGGCTTATGGCATGTTTAAATTTCGTAGCAGCTTCCGTTAAAATTCCAAGTCTCATGGATGTTTTTCTGATGGCGGTTTTGTCGAAATTAGCACATTCAAGAACAATTCGTTTGGTGTTCTCATCTACCTCAGTATCTTTTCCTCCGATAATGCCTGCTATGGCTATTGGGTGGGTACTATCTGCAATTACCATTGTATTTTCATCTAGTTCATAGAGTTTATTATCTAGAGCAAGTATCTTCTCCCCTGTTTTTGCCATCCTGATATTTATTCTTGCAACTCCCTTTGCTTTCAAATCGTTGTTTACTAATTTGTCGTAATCAAATGCATGAAGAGGTTGGCCAATAAGATGTGCTACATAGTTTGTAATATCTACGACATTGTTAATAGACGCAATCCCAGATTTAACTAAGAAGGATTTCAGCCATATGGGAGATTCCTGAATGTTAATATTGTCAAATGATATAGCTGTGTATCTTGGACATATTACTTCCGCATCGTTTTTAATTTCGATATTTAAACAGCTTGTCTCTTCTGTAGACTTTTTATTATTATCTAGATACCACTGTGGTGATTCAAATTTGCTATTTGTAATCGCGGATAATTCTCTGGCTATTCCTAAGATACCGAACAAGTCGCCTCTATTTGTAAGAGCTTTGTTTTCTATATCAACGATCATGTCATCTAATTCGTAATATTTTGCAAAGCTTTCTCCAACAGGCGCATCGTTTGGGAGTCTCATTACTTTCGTGTAATCTGTTCCAAGATTTAATTCTTTCTCTGCGCCCAACATTCCATCTGATTCAACATCTCTCATTTTTCTTTTCGAAATTACCATGGGTTCGGTCTCTGTATATATTGTGTAAGGGACCTTGCTTCCAGGTCTAAGATATGCGACCTTGTTTCCAACTTCTAGAGTTTTGTCTCCAGCTACTACCTGTATTAGTTTTTTATCTCCTGTGGAGATTTTGTAAATGGATAATTTGTCTGCATTTGGATGTTCCTGTTTCTCTATTATCTCTGCTATTACTATCCCCTCGTAATCTTCTCTTAAGTCATGGGAATTCTCTACTTGCCCAATATGTTCAGATATTAATCTGACAATTTCCTTATCGTCTAACTTCACACCACTTAGTTTTTTTAGAAGATTAATAGATGCTTTCATATTTAAAACTGTCTAAGGAAATTTAGGTTAGAGTCTCTAAGGTGTCGAATATCTTTAATTCCAAGTTTAATCATTGTTAGTCTGTCTACACCAAATCCCCATGCGAAACCGGAATATATATCTGGGTCGATACCACCCTGTTTTAGTACATTTGGATGAATCATTCCGCATCCCATGAGTTCTATCCATCCAGAATGGTTACATGTTGAGCATCCAGCTTTATCACAGAAAGGACAACTAATGATGAATTCACAATCTGGTTCTGTGAATGGGAAGAAGGCAGGCTGTATTTTTACTTCTAATTCTTTTTCAAGATATGCTTCCAAGAATGTTTTTATTGTAGCCTGCATATTTGCGAGAGAGATTCCTTTGTCCACATATATTCCTTCTATTTGGTAGAAGGTATGTTCATGACTGGCATCCGTTGCTTCGTTTCTGAAACATCTCCCAGGAAGTACAACTCTAATTGGCGGAGGTCCGAATTTCTTTAAGGCTCTATTTTGCATTGTAGATGTATGTGCTGGTAGGACAAACCCATCCTCTGTCCAGAAGGTATCGTACATATCTCTTGCAGGATGTCCTTTAGGGAAGTTTAGAGATTCAAACATATGGTAATCGTCATCTATCTGTCTGCTCTCCAAAATATCAAAGCCCATATCTTTAAATATGTCTGCGAATATCTCAACTTCTTTATGTAGAGGATGTTTAGAACCTTTAAGATCTAAAATCTTAGGTAACTTATCTGCTGGTGTATTTATATCAAATGGTGCTGTTGGGTCTATCTTCTCATTTGTAGTAGTTTTGCTCTCTTGAATCTTTTTCTTTTCTAGTATATCTGTAGATATATTTTTTAATTCATTTATATTTTTTCCGTACTCTGCCCTATCCTTCTTGTCGATCTTGGAGATATCTTTAAATGCTAATGTTACAATTCCCTTTGTTCCGAGATATTTCTCTTTGAACTCAACATATGTAGTGGTATCTTTTAGTATCTCTGTTTTAATCTTTTCTAATGTTTTTACTGTGTGCATATTCCCTATATTGTATATTGTTATGTTAAAAAGAAAAAGGACTCTTTGGAGAGTCCTTTAAATGTCAAAAGTTAAGGTACTCTACAGTGATTTTACTATAAAGGAGAATACCATAGGATTGTTATATGCGATATCAGCAAGTACCATTCTGTTCATTGTGTTCTTTTTATTCTTTAGTCCACCTATTAAGTCTTTGTATTGTATATTGTTATTTTTGCAAGCTGCATTTATTCTAGAAATCCAAACCCTTCTCATTTCACTTGCTTTTCTCTGTCTGTGATTATATGCATACTGACCAGCATGTAGATATGCCTCATGAGCAACTTTGTAAAGATTGCTTTTTGTCATCCTATATCCTTTTGTAGATGCTAGGATTTTATTATGTTTTCTACTTCTTACTTTTCCACCTTTTACTCTCATGGTCGTATATCTATATGTTAACTATTTTTCTTCTAATTTTTCTATCGTTTGTTTTACCAACAATGGCATTAGAAAGCTGTCTTCTCTTAGATCTTGAAGATCTTTTTGTCTTCAAATGTCCTTGATGACTCTGCTTATATCTTAACTTCGGCTTTCTGTTCCCCCTCGGGTTGGATAACCGTATTCTTTTCTTCGCTGTTTTGTTTGTTTTTTGTCTTGCCATCTGATTTAAAAGTAATTGAAATTCTATTTCCTTCACTCTTTGGGTCGGTCTCGATACTACTATAATCTGTAAAATTAGTCAATATTTCGCTAAAAACTGCTCTTGCTTGATCCATACTCTGTCTGCCTTTTTTAACCATCGTGAGTTTTACTTGGTGCCCTTTGGTAAGAAATTCATGAGCTCTCTTTATTCTGTAATCTGTATCCCCAATATCCATTACTGGTGTAAATCTAAATTCCTTCTGCTCTTTCATTTTCCCACCTTTATTCTGTCTTTTCTTCTTGTTTTGTTCGTAGACATATTTTGAAAAGTTCATAATTCTACAAACAGGAGGTTTTGCACTTGCACCTACCTCTACAAGATCTAGCCCTGCGTCTAAAGCGAGTTTTCTTGCCTGTTCTGTATCTACAATACCCAAATTCTCTCCCTTGTCGTCGATTAATTGCACTTGTGGTACACGAATGTATTCATTTACTCGTGGACCGTAATCTTTTTTAAATTCTTTTTTCTCTCCGTAAGACATTAATTATTTATATATTTAATTTAATTTTCAGAGGATTTCCCCTTGGTACGAACCTCTTCTTTTAATGTATCTATGAATTCTTGGGTCTTCATTAAACCATGCTCGTTACTCTTCCTTGCTCTAATTGAAACGGTCTGAGTATCTAGTTCCTTGTCACCAAGTATTAGGATGTAAGGGATTTTCATTTTCTCAGCATCTCTGATTTTGGATTGCATGCTCTTGTTTCTGTCATCTATCTTTACTCGAAGGTGTGCTTCCTTAATGTCATCTCTTACCTGTTTAGCGTAATCGTTGTGCTTTTCTGAAATTGGAATGACATACACCTGTTCTGGAGCAAGCCAAAGTGGGAAATCTCCACCATGATGCTCTATGAGGAAGGCAAAGAATCTTTCAAACGAACCTATTAACGCTCTATGAATCACATATGGTTGTTTCTCTTCTCCATCCTCATCAATATATTTAATATTGAATTTCTCTGGAAGATTAAAATCTAACTGTAAAGTTGAGATAGAATCTTCTTTTCCAAATACATTAACTGCTTGTACATCTATCTTTGGTCCATAAAATGCTGCATCCCCAGGCATTTCTTCAAATTCAAGGCCTCTATCTTTGAGAACTTTTCTAAGTGTCTCTTCCGCAAATTCCCATCTTTTTGGATCTCCAGCATATTTGTCGCCCTTTGTTTTCCAGTCGGAAAGTGAGAGTCTAAATTTGTAGTTATCAAAACCGACATCTTTGTAAAAGGTATCTAACAAATCTAAGGTTTCATTTATTGCATCATCAAGTTGATCTGGAGCACAGAATATATGGGCATCGTTTTGTGTAAATCCTCGGACTCTTTGTAATCCGTGTAGTTCACCAGTTTTCTCGTATCTGTACACAGTTCCAAACTCTCCAAGTTTATATGGTAAATCTCTGTAGCTCTTTGGTGATAGATTGTAAACCATCATTCCTGCTGGACAGTTCATTGGTTTAAGGTAGTAAGTTTCATCGTCTACCACTATTGGTGCGTACATGGAGTCTTTGTAGAAATCTAAATGGCCAGAGGTTTTGAAAAGTATCTCCTTGTTAATATGTGGAGTTAATATGTGTAGGTAACCAGCCTCTTCTTCCAGATCTAGCATATACTCTTCAAGTATTCTTCTAATCTTGTATCCTCTTGGAAGCCATACAGGGAGTCCTTGTCCTATCTCTGGGATAATGGCGAAGAGTTCCAACTGTTTTCCTAATTTTCTGTGATTTCTCTGTTCTGCCAATTGCATTTTAGCAAGATGCTCTTTTAATTCTTCCTTTGTCTCAAATGCTGTACCATATATTCTTGTTAACATTTTTTCCTTTTCACTTCCCTTCCAGTAAGCACCTGCAGTTTTTGTAAGTTTTACAAAACCAATCTCTTTAGTACTTTCAACATGAGGGCCTCTACAAAGATCTGCAAAATCGTTGCTACCTGTTATGTAAAAACTTAGCTCTTTGTCAGGAATTTCTTCAAGTAATTGTAATTTGTATGATTGATCTGTTTTTTCGAGATATTCTTGAGCTTCTTTTCTTTTCATAAATATCTGTTTGATTGGTAAATCCTGTTTGATTATCTCTTTCATCTCCTTTTCTATCTTTGGTAGATCTGTCTCTTCAAGTGGTTCTGAGAATTCAAAGTCATAGTAAAAGCCATTGTCTATTGCAGGTCCTATGCCTAATTTTGCATCTGGATACAGTTTAAGAACCGCTTGTGCTAGTACATGAGATGCAGAGTGTCTAATCTTTTCTATTTTTGGGATTTCTTCAACATTACTGTTCATATATTTAAATCTAAAAGGTTATATTTAAGGGAAAAAGCCTCATTAAAAAAAGAGTTGTGTTGTAAAAACTGTTTTACAGATTTTTTCTTTGTACAGACCTGTTTTGTTATACATTTTTCTAATTCTATATTTTTCTTACTACTTTTGCAATTATCTTTTAGTATCAACGATATATATTGATATACAATTTAATCCGATCTCATAAGTTTCAAGCTTTTTCATTCCTGTGATTGCTAATTTCTCAATCGGATATCTTCGTGGATGTTTAACTATTAGGGCTCCTTTAAAATGATTTGTTTTTGGATTTTGTATACCGGTAATTAGGAGTGCTGCCATGTTCATAACTCTCTCCATTTTGAAAACATTTTTTGTATTGAACAGTTTGTATGGAGGGTCCACGAAAATGATGTCAAACTTTGGTAATTTCTTTTGATTTGTTTGCTTGAAAAGATAATCCTCTGTTTTTGATTTGATTATTTCTGTCTCTGGTAGGTATCCAGTATGTGCGATATTCTTTTGAAGTACAAAGTATGCATTTCTAGATGCATCTACAAATGTAGCAGATTTAGCTCCTCTTGAGAGTGCTTCTAGTCCGAAAGATCCTGCTCCTGCATAGAGGTCAAGGATATCTTTCTTAACGATGTCTTCTCTTAGGATGTCAAAGATTTTTATTTTCATTCTGTCCGTAAGAGGTCTTGTCGTTTTTGGGATTTCAAGTTTGAAGTTTTTTGCTTTTCCTCCAGATATTCTAACAAAGGTATCAATGGTTGGTTCTTTACTCATCAAGCGTTTTTTAAGGAAGCTATCTTCTCTCTCCTCAAATTCTTCTGGAGTGTCTACTTTCCATTTCCTTTTGTCTTTTCTTAATTTTTTGAATGATTCTATTTTTAAACTCATGCGGGTATTATACTACAATTAATCGATTTTGACGCCTCCAAACTGTAATCCTTCTATTTGAAATGATGTCTGTAGAGAAGAGAATTGGGCTGTGGCAGACCAAGCTCCTTCTAGATCTTCTGTATCCCAGAATTTAATTCTCCAGTAGTATGTAATATTTTCATTAGTTAGAGGTGTTCCCGCATATGTATAATTTGCAGAACGGGTATTGTTTGCCACAGTAGCTGCTGTCTTTGTAGAATCCCACATTACTGTTCCAGTGAATGTATTATTTGTATTTACCTCTATCTGGTAAGCGGAAGAACTGTCTCCGTTTGGATCTGTATACATTGCTGAGAAGTAAGGAGTTAGAGTTTGCAATCTAGTAGGGTTTGTTATTCCATTTGTTAACAGGCCAGTTGGAGCAAATGGACCGCCCTGCATTAAGAAGTTGGCCGTTGAAGACCATGGACTTGTGGCACCATTGTTATCTGCGAATTTAATCCTCCAATAATATGTAGTACCGGTTAGTGTAAGAGTTGTGCCAGCGTAGGATATCTCTGGACTTCTAGCACCAATTGCGGTAGCTGTCATTGCTGTTAGGGTACTGTCCCACATCTCTGTCCCAGAGAAATCCTCTGCTGTATTAACTTGTATTTGGTAATGTACTCCAGTATCCCCCGTATTTGGGTCATTGAATATGGCACTGAATTCTGGGGTTGTATCCATAACGTCAGTTGGGTTTGTAACTCCCTCTGTTTGTAGAGATGTAGGCGCTGTTGGTACGGTATTCATTGTAAAGTTAGCAACAGAAGACCATGCCCCTGTGGCTGCACTGTTGTCTGCAAATCTAATTCTCCAGTAATATATTGTTCCGTTTAATGTAAGCGTAGAACCAGCGTAAGATATGTCTGGACTTCTAGCACCAATTGCTGTTGGAGTCATTGCTGTAAGTGAACTATCCCACATTGATGTACCAGTAAAATCTGATGCTGTATTGACCTGTACTTGATAGTAATTACCAGTATCTCCTGTATTGGGGTCATTGAAGATTGCGCTGAATTCTGGAGTTGTATCTCCTACTCCCGTTGGATTTGTTGCTCCTTCTGTTAACAAAGATGTTGGTGCTGTTGGTGCTTCATTCAAAAGTGTAAAACTTGCGGTCACTGAAATATTTGCTGTAACACTTGTATCAGTTCTCGGATTAGATGTGGAACTATCACTCCAATTCACAAAACCATATCCTGAATTTGGTACTGCAGTAACGGCAGTACCACTACTATTTCGGCATATTGATTGGGGGGTTGTTCCTGATATTGAGCCATTACTCCCTGCTGTATATGTAAGAGTATATTTTAATAACCAACAAGTCCTTGAATCTGTGCCACATGATCCACAGCAAGGATCTTGGTAATATTTTGTACATGTGGTAGTTGTAGTCGAACATCCAGAATTGGTTGTACTGTAACCACTAGGACAAGCTGGAGGGGTACAAGAACATGTACCACAGGAACCATCACAGTTATCGCAGCACATATCTGAACCACATCTGAACTCACCGCTATAACAGGTCGCTCTGAATACGCATCCTCCTGGGCCTGTACAACCACATAAAGGGGATGTGCTGCAACCAGTAGGACAAGTCCCTGAACATGCTTCAACATTCTGAAGTGGTGTTGTAGACAAAAATCCAAAGAAGGAAAGAAGAACGATATTTGATATCAATATATAGAGCTGTTGTTTTTTATTTATAATGATATTCAACATTACTTATTTAATTCTCTTGTTTTTATTTAGTTTCTTCTTCTCGCTGTATGAACCAAGAAACCAGCCCAAAGCTGTGGCAAATAATATTACAAAAATAAAGGCAATATATTCACCTTTGTTCTCGAAAAAGGAACTCTCTTGAGATACTCCAGTATCTAAGATTGGTTGGATTACTTTTTTCCCTGTCCCAACCACTAGAGTAATCAATGGGGTTGTTTTTTTTGTATTTTCTAATTGAGCAGTTACAGGATATTTGCTCTCATTCATATTTGTTATACTGAAAAGAACTATCCAATCTCCATTCTCACGTGTAGTTACGATTATTTTTTTGTCAGAGTAATATACAATTACGTTACTTTTTGGTTCGGCTTTTCCCGCTATTCTGACAGCGTCATCTTTTGCGACGTAAATGTCCTTGTTTTCTGTAATTTCTACGATCTCATTGTTTACAGATACAGATGTAACAGTAAATTGAATCTCTTCTGTAGCCCCATTAATTTTCTGGCCATATGCTTGAAAGAGTATTGGGGCGTAGTATGGTGATTCCGTTTCAGAATCTTTGTATCTATCAAAATCTGCGGATTGAATCGCTGAGGGCGAAAGAAAAATTACTAAAAAGATTAATAATTGAAAAAGGTGTATTTTTTTCATTGCTTGAATTAATTTTGAAATATTACTCATGGATTGTCAATTTTTCTTGTAAGTTAAGTGCTGTGGGATTTCCATAAAGTACATAAATTATTTTCCCATCGCGAGGAAGAGACGGAATCTTAATTAGAACTTCGGTATCCGCGGTATTACACTCTCCTTCGATCCAATATGGAAGGGAGGTTTGATCGTCATCGTCCAAAAATCTTAAATCATCACAATCCGGTTGTAATTTCCCGGAAGTAATCAATGTCGCAGTATCAAGCTTTACAGAAATAGTTTTATTAATAAGCATTGGCCCTTTGTTTGGAATTAATATGGACTTTTTGTATAACCAACTACTAGATGTCCAACCTAAACTTTCGGAGTCTTTGTTTGTTAAGAAATAGTAACCGATACTACATCCGACAATTATTAATGTGGCTAATCCAATCAGTATTGTTCTTCCTGAAATTTTCATCTATATATTCTAACAGAAAAAGTTATCTTTCTCTTGTAATCTCATACAAGATTATACTTGCACAATTAGCTACATTTAGAGATTCTTTTTTTCCTCTCATAGGTATATATATTTTCTTGTCACTTGCTTCCAAGATACTTTCCTCTACCCCATTCTTTTCGTGTCCAAAAACCAGTGCCAATTCTTCTGGGTATTCTACTTTCTGGAAATCTTGTGCATCATCTGTTAGTTCTACGGAGTAGATTGGAATATTTTTTTCTCTCAATTCAACTAATGCTTCTTGGGTAGTATCATAATGCTCAGAAGCTATCATTTCTGTAGCTCCTAGAGCGGTTTTCTCAAGTTTTGGGTTATCTATTGGTGTTGTCATACCGCAGAGATATATCTTCTCTACACTGCCTGCTCCATCTGCAGTTCTAAATATGCTACCTACATTGAATACCGATCTAATATTGTCTAGTACAATATGTATTTTCATCTAAATATATTTTCTAAAATATTTTCGATATGATTATCACTTTTTAACAATCTTTTTGCAACACTCCTAGCTTTCTTTAATGTATCTAAATCGTGTATGGAAGCAACTTTGAAATTAGGGATTCCAGATTGTGCTATCCCATATACCTCTCCTGGGCCCCTACTCTGTAGGTCATATTCTGCTACATCAAAACCAGAACTATGTTTACTAAAATACTTAAGCCTTTCTTCTGCCTTTGAATCTTTCTCTACCTCTACTCCCGGAATGGCGTAGCAGTAGGATTGTTTGTCGCTTCTTCCTACTCTCCCTCGTAACTGATGGAGTTGTGCTAGACCGAATCTTTCTGCGTTTTCAATTATCATAATGGTGGCATCTGGGATATCTATGCCTACCTCTATTACAGAGGTGGATACTAGGACATTGTATTTTTTCTTTTTGAAATCGTTGAGGATTTTGTTCTTCTGAGTATCTTTCATTCTCCCATGCAGATATGTTATTGGTATAACAGTGAAGTATTTCTTTTTTAATTCTTCAAAACTTGCTAAAACTGTTTTAGCTACAGAAACGTCTGTTTCTTCTATGAGGGGGTATATGATGAAGGCCTGTTCTTTCATCCCACTTGTCTTAATTTTTTCTTTTATCCAATTGAAACAGTCATCTCTTTTTGCAAAGGGTGTGTAATAGGATTTAATTTCTTTTCTGTTGGTAGGCTTCACCCTAATTTCCGAGACATCCATATTCCCAAAGAAGATCTCTGTTAAACTTCTTGGGATTGGAGTTGCTGTCATTGTTAAATGGTGTGGTGTGTGTGGTAATTTTTCAAGGAAGTATTTCCTTTGTTCTACTCCGAATCTGTGTTGCTCATCTATGATTACTAAATCTAAATCTGTAGGAAGTTCTTTGTTGTAAAGGATGGAGTGTGTAGCAATTATGAGTTTGTTGTTTGCATCGCTAATGTTTTGTTCAGAAGATATACAGAGCTCTATTGGAATGTGCAAACCTTTAAAGAGTTCTTTAAATGTGTCGTAGTGTTGTTTAGCTAGTACTGTTGTTGGAGCAAGGAGAATACTGGAGAAACCATTTTTAATTGTATTTAATATTGCACCTGCAGCTACAATGGTTTTTCCACTTCCTACATCTCCATTGAGCAGTCTGTTCATGGGTGTCTTGTTGTTAAGCTCTTTGAGGATTACCTCGAGAGATTTGTTCTGGTCATCTGTTAATTTGTAAGGGAGGGATTTTATGAATTCATTTAATATTCTCGAATTTGTTTTTATGGAAAGTGCCTCTTGTGTACTTCTTTCCTGTATCTCCTGTTCAATCTTGAAAGCTATTCGCAACATCTCGTCGAAGGCCAATCTTTCTCTTGCGACTAATATGTCGTTTGAATCTTTTGGGAAGTGAATTTTAAAAAGTGCATCTTCAAGTGATGTGTCTGTGTAAGAAGGAATCGGGTCTGAGATGATTTCAGGGATATCTGCTTTTACTGCTTTAAGTATTTTCCTAATCATGTTTGAAGTTAATCCTTCGGTTTCGGGATATATTGGCGCTAGTTTCCCTAGGTTTGTTTGTTTCTCTTTCTCGCCTTTGAAAAGTTCGTACTTGGGATTGTAGATATTTCTCTTGCTCCCTTTAATTGTTATTTTTCCATCAAAAAGATAGATCTCGTTTTTAATTAGTGCCTTTGAAAGGTATGACTGGTTAAAGTATGTAAGGTCAATCTTTTTCGTGTCGTCTTTGACCTTAACTGTGGTAATTGTTTTTCTACTTCTTGTTCTAAAAGTTTTAATATCTACAATCTCTGCAAGAAAAGTGCCCTCTCCTTTTAGAAGGAACTCCTCAATTGAAAGTAAGTGTGAAGAATCTTGGTACTTAATGGGTACATGAAAAAGTAAATCCTTAATAGTATGTATATTTAAACGGCTGAATTTTGTTTCTAGGCTCTCTCCGATTCCTTTGATTTCTGTAATCTTTGAATCTGCTGTTAAAAGCATATTAAGAGACGAGCAGAGTTAGGATTATGGGAATAAGAATGCCTCCTAAAAGAATTATGGCAATTAGAATATTCCCAACATTCTGTATTTTTTTAGTAGTACTTTTCTTCATGTTTTTAATTCTACCTTAATTTCTATTTTTCTTACATAGACCCTGGAGGATTTTGGTTCTACTCGAAGATGAGTTCACTATTTTAAGTGCACTTTCATTTTGACATTTTTTATCTTTTTGTGTCTTGATTTCCACGACATCATCTGTTTTAAGTACAGTATCCAATTTACCTGCTATTCCATTAATCTTTGCTCCTATGGCACTATCTCCAACTTGGGTGTGTACCTTGAAGGCAAAGTCTAGTGCAGTATCTCCATTTGAAAGAAGAATGATTTCTCCCTTAGGGGTGAATGCATATACCTCGTTTTCGAAGATGTTACATTCGATCGGTATTGATCTTTCAAACTCTCTTCTACTTATATGACTTTCAATTTTGTTGTGTACATCCTCTACCCATGAGTACACATCTGTTGGTTGAGCAAATCTGCTTTGGCTTGCTTTGTATGCAATATGTGATGCTTTTCCGTATGTGTTTGTGTAGTGCATAACTTCAGTAAGAATTTGAACCTCAAATTCTAGGTCTGCAATTTGAGGGAATTTAATAACCGAGTGTATTGCCTGATATCCATTTGGTTTTGGATTGCTAATGTAATCAACAAAGAGTTCTGTGTTAAGCTCTGCATTGTCCATTATTCTTTCCAGGACAAGAAAACAATCGTCAATGGTTTTTGTAATAACTCGAAAGGCAATCATATCTGTTATACTTCCAATATTTGGGTCTTTCCATTCTTTCTCATATTTTTTTAGCTTGTTGTATATACTGTATTTCCCTTTTATCCTGCCATCTACTTTTACAGGGATGTCTGTTACTTGTGTTGTAATTATCTCTCGATATTTATTCAAGAGCTCATCGTTAATGTTTAAGCTTTTCATTTTCTCTGTTATGCTTTCATACTCTAATGGTTGATATACTTTAAAGGCATGCTCCTCGAGTTCTTTCTTAATTGTATTGAAGTTTAGATATTCGGCCAAGTTTGCGTAGATATTGAAAATTTTTCTAAGAGTATCCTTTAGTTCTTCATTTGGAAGGTGTTCAATGGTTTGTACATTGTGCAGAGCACTCGCGAGTTTAATTATGATTGGTCGGATATCTTTAGATCTGTTGAGGATATATTTTGTTATTACTTCATCGGGGGTTTTACTATTTTTGGTGGCATCGTGGATTTTTCTTGTTTGTCTGATTAAGTTGTAGACATCTTCTCCGAATATTTGTTTAATGTCCTCCATCTTGTCTTCTTTGTGAGCGAGGCTGTGCAAGAGAGAGGCGATTATGGTGTCGGTATCCAAACCAATTCTTGATACGGTTAGGGCGGTATTTAATGGATGGATTATGAAGTCTTCCCCAGATTTTCTACTTTCTCCTTTGTGGGACTCTTGTGCAAATGCGATTGCATCGTTTACCAGAGAGCTAAAATTCTCGGGAGAGTTTGCTAGTACTTCTTTTTTTATATTGTCAATGTTGTCCATATTAAAAAACCCCCATTCTTGTATTGGGGGTATATATTTTAAATATTTTATTCCCCCGGTTATTTTTTGTAGAGGATTCTACATAATTGGCGTCCCGCCTTAAGTGTGAATGTGTTTTTTTGTGAGAGTGATATTACTAAATTCCAATCACTCTGTTTTTCATTGTCAATTTTAACAGCACCCTGTTCTATTAATCTTCTTGCTTGAGATTTACTTTCTGCTAGACCACACTCGAGGAGTAAATCTACTAAGGGTATAGATTCCTGTGTTATTTCCTTCTCTGGTATATTTTCATCGTCACTTTTGTTTTGGTAAACGTTCTCAAAGTATGTTTCTGCTTTCTTTGCATCTTCGTCTGATGTAATTTCAGAGGTTACTCTGTATGCTAATTCTTTTTTCAAGTTTATTGGGTTCTCGTCAGCATCGAGTCTATTCTTGTAGGTCTCTACCTCTTGCATTGATGCAGAGGTTAAGATTTCGAAACCAATAACTATTAGGTCGTCTGTAAATGCCATTACTTTGCCATAGATGTCTTCTGCCTTGTCGTCCATACGGATCATATTGTTCATGGATTTACCCATTTTTACGCCATCATTTGATTCAAGAAGTTTACCTGCTACAACAATTTTCTCTTTTTTAAGATGGTTAAGTACCATATCTCTACCTGCAAGCATATTGAAGAGTTGGTCATTGCCTCCTACTTCGATGTCGATGTCCATCATTACAGAGTCATATCCTTGCATTAGTGGGTAGAGGAATTCATTTAGGTGAATTGGTTTGTCCTCTTCAAGTCTCTTTTGGAACATGCTTCTCTTGAGCATCTGTTGTACTGTAAATTCGCTAGCAAGGTCTATGATTTCTCCAAATTTTAATTCACTGTGCCATTTGCTGTTGTATATTATCTCTACGGGATTTTCACTGTTGTTTACATCTATGATGTGTGATGCTTGTTCGACATATCTCTCCATATTCTTTTTGACCTCTTCTTCTGTTAGCGTTTTTCTTGTAGCCATTTTGTCAGAGGGATCCCCTATTCTCGCGGTGAAATCTCCAATGAGGAATATTACATGATGACCAAGCTTTCTAAAATCTTCTAATTTTCTCATCCCTACAGAGTGTCCAATGTGTAGTGTGTCTGCAGTTGGATCGAATCCTTGGTATATATTTAATCTTTCCCCAGAGAGTAATTTTTCTTTGAGGGCGTCTTTAGAAGGGAGTATTTGTTCGACTCCTTTGTTAAGTATGCGCTCAATTATTTCTGTGTCTGTCTTTATGGATGCCATAACGGAATAATTATATATGTAAATGTTTTGAAGGACAAGGTGGATAGTGTATAATTATGGGCCATGGATAACACATCTGTAGAAAAACAAAATGATGAGACAGTCAATTTCAACGAGGAGTTTAAATCTTTTGGAGAAATGTTTTATGATTCTGAATTAATCCCACGTTCTAGATACAGATTGGTAGAGAATACAGAAGAGGCAAAATCAGGATACTGTAATGGTTTTTTAAATGAGTATGAAATTGAGACCCTACGAAAGGCTCTTTCGCCTGTTGAACCAGAAAGTATCGCTGAACCTTTGGAATTGTCTGCTAGTACAGAGAGTGTTTACAGAAAGAATATTGAGAATCTGAATTTAAAGACTGAACCAGTTCAGAGGTTGGTTTTGAGTATTGGGAAGAATACTTTCAGAGGAATACCGGGAGAAGAATTTTCCATGGAGAAAGATTTCCAGGTTCTTTTCTTGACTGCGATGAAAGTAATTGAGAGAAGAGTTAAGAATACAACCACGATAGAGTTTAGGATTGGATAGAATTGTTATTTTGTTATATATTTTCTGTTTTTTAATTTGTCTGGTAGACACTGTTGTCCGGACTTTTTGTTTGGTAAATCATGATCATACTGATAGCCTTTACCATAACCGATATCTTTCATTAGTTTTGTTTCAGCATTTCGTATATTTAATGGTACTGGAAGATTCCCATACTCTTCGATGTCTTTCTTTACCATATTCTCTACAACATACGCTGTATTGTCTTTAGGAGCCTTTGAGAGGTATATGGCCAGTTGTGTTAGGAATATCTGGCACTCTGGCATACCAAGCTTCTGACATGCCTCGTATACTGAATTAGCGAGAATTAGTGCTTGAGGGTCAGCGTTTCCAACATCTTCGCTTGCAAATCTTAGTAATCTTCTTGCTACGTACAGAGGGTCTTCTCCACCTGCTAGCATTCTGCCAACCCAATATACTGCAGCGTCAGGATTGGATGATCTCATGGATTTGTGTATGGCAGATATTATATTGAAGTGTTCTTCTCCATCTTTGTCATAGTAGACTGGTTTTTGAATTGTGTTTTTAAGTATTTCTTCTGTAATCTCAGAGACTTTTTCTTCCTGTACTAAGGTTGTGGCCATTTCAAGGATATTCATCGCAGAGCGTATGTCTCCGTTGGAGAGGTTGCTCATCATTTCTAAGACTTTCTTCTTTACTTTGATATTTGGATATTCCTTCTTGAGTATTGTCTTTAGTAATGTGTATATGTCTTCTTCTGTTTGTTGGTTGAAAACAAATACTTTTGTTCTAGAGAGTAATGCACTTATGACTGTGAATGAGGGGTTTTCTGTTGTAGCACCAATTAAGATAATTACTCCTTTTTCTACATATGGTAATAGTGCATCTTGTTGTGCTTTGTTCCATCTGTGTATTTCATCTAGAAAGAGGATTGTCTTCTTACCGTATTGTTGGTTGTTAAGTGCAATTTTAATAATCTTTCTTAGAGCATCTTTACCTGCTGTTACTGCTTGTAATTTGTGGAAGTCGTAGTAAAGATTAAGAGATATTATGTATGCTAATGTGGTTTTTCCTGTTCCGGGTGGTCCCCAGAATATCATGGAGGGGATTATTCCTGTTTTAAGGAATTTTCTAATTGGTCCGTTTTCTCCTACTAGGTGTTCTTGTCCTATGAAGTCGTCTAGTGTTTTTGGCCTATATTTTGATGCTAATGGTTCGTATATTGGCATATGGATATTATACCTTGTTTAATGGAGAATTGAATTAAAAAAGGGCTCATAGTATACTAATGTGTTCTTAAAAAATCTAGAAGGGAGAGGGGAGATGGATTACAGAAAGAAGTTAGCGCTGTGTATCGTTGGAATGATTGTTATACTTGTAGCTTTATGCTTTTTGTTGGATAAGCTGATTGGAGTATAACAGTATAAAAAATATTCTCGAAGGAGGGAAAAGGTGTCTACAGCACAAATAGTAGTCGGAGTTCTATGGGTAACAGCATTAGCCACGACGGTCATAGGGGAATGTTTAAGAGACAGAAAAAGGAAAAGTATGTTTTTTATAATTGCCACCATCTTTTTGATTGCTGCTTGGGGAGGTACAATATATCTTTCGTTTCTTCCAGACTTCTAGATTTAAGGGGATTACATGCCTTTGTGCTTATATGTGATCCCCTTACTAGAAATTTCCACAGATTGAGATTTTAATAGCCCTATAGTATAATATATGTATATCTATATTGATTTAATTCATATGGATACTGCTCTTTAAAAAGGATCTAGATATTTTCTAATGTAATTATTTTGTCTACCAAACATGTTCTTCATACATATGGAGGGTATATTTGGTAGTACAAAATAAAAATTTATATAGAAAATAAAAAGGAGAAAAGAGATGGAACAATTACACTGGTTTTACATAGTAGGTTTAGTAATCTTAATAATTCCAAATGCAATAGCTATTGGACTAAAGAAAAGTGTCTTTTTGAATGTATTTCAAATAGCCGCCTATCTTGCTGTAATGATTTGTTTCCTCGTTTTGGACAAAACATCTGGTTTAACGGAGAGATTTTTCTTTTTGACAGGATTAGTCTTTCTTGTTACCTTTGCTATAGAGTTTTGGCAATTCGCAACAAAAACAAGAGTCTCCTTTTGGGCTAACTTTGAGGAAAACTGCATCGATTTTTGTTTTCTCATCTTAAGTGTTGTGCCAATTGTTTGCTCCATGGGATTTCTGTCCGGGTTCTTTCTCTAGATCCAAAGGGATCACTTTTATTGAAATTTAATACTAGTGATCCCTAAGCACCCCTATACACATACAACGTATTACCATTACTTAGTATCACCTTCTTTTCATTCTTTAAATCTGCTAAACCATACTCATAGCTATATACCTCTCCCCCACCCCTTACAAAATTATCTAGTTTTTCTTTTAAAATATTCATACTCTTCTCATCCAAGAAACAATATATCTTTGAAACCTTAGATATATCTACTTGAAATATATCCTGTGCATCAAACAAAATATCCTTTACAAGAGGATACCTCACAACCCTAGCCGTCTTCGCAAGAATTAACATAATTGGGGAAATATCATAGCCAATACACTTACACCTAGCCTGCTCATAAGCACTCAAAACCAACCTACCATCTCCACAACCAAAATCTACAAAAGTATCCTGTTTAGTAAGATTCATAATATCTAGTATCTCCTGTATTACCTTCTTAGGTGTTCTAATTACTGGAGCTAGGAGAATATTTGTAAGTAAAGAAATTATGACAAGAAATACAAATATTACAATTACAATAATTATTCCCAAAGTAATACCATTTAACATTGTGATATCATTAGCTATCTAACTTAGAATATATGTATATGATAGATGGAATTCTTGTAATAGACAAGGAGAAA